>JAEEGF010047846.1_pt1 | contig 67951 bp, 45 predicted proteins | sample 9134171 | NCBI WGS metagenome assembly JAEEGF01 (sample SAMN16246542, study PRJNA631951) | gut metagenome | biome: gut microbiome; feature: rumen; material: AP-attached | host: Bos | place: Iran: Karaj | collected 2018-10 | reverse complement strand
GTGCCGCTCATGACGAAATATCCCCAAGGCGGAGAGAAACAGCTGGTGGATGCCGTCATCGGGCGGCAGGTGCCTGCACCCCCTGCCATCCCCGTCAACGTGGGTGCCATCGTTCAGAACGTGGGCACATCCTTCGCCGTCTATCAGGCGGTGATGAAGCACAAACCCCTCTTCGAGCGCTACACCACCGTCACGGGCAAGCAACTGGCCAAACCCGGCAACTTCCTTGTGCGCATGGGAACACCCATGAGCCAACTCATCGACCTCTGCGGCGGAATGCCTGAGGGAGAGAACAAGCTGCTGGCGGGTGGTCCGATGATGGGCCGGTCGCTCATGACAACAGACGTGCCAGTCTGCAAGGGCACCAACAGCATCACCATCCTCTCGGGCGACGATGCCCGCCGTCAGCCCGCACAGCCCTGCATACGTTGTGCCAAGTGCGTGGAAGCCTGTCCGATGGGTCTCGAGCCCTATCTGCTTGCAAAGCTCTCTGCCCGCCATTTCTACGACCGCGCTGAGCAAGAAGACATCGTGTCGTGCATCTCGTGTGGCTCCTGTCAGTTCACTTGTCCTTCACATCGACCGCTGCTCGACAACATCTCGTTGGGCAAGGCTGCCGTGATGGGTATTATTCGTGCACGCAATGCCAAGAAATAAGAACTGTCCGTGCGCGTGAGGCTAAAGGAAATGCATCATCCGTGTGCGGAAAGCGAAATAGCAACTACAAAAAAGTCAATCAGAAAGAATCTATAATAAATTCTATGAGTAAACTCATCGTATCTCTATCACCTCACGCCCACGGCCCTGAGAGTGTTGAAAAGAACATGTATGGCGTCATCCTCGCGTTGTTGCCCACCTTGCTGGTGTCGTTCCTCTTCTTTGGAGTGGGCAGCGTGCTGGTGTGTGCCAGCAGCGTGTTGGCGTGTATGTTCTTCGAGTGGGCGATAGCCAAATACATGCTCAAGCGCAAGCCGACGCTTACTGACGGCTCGGCCATCATCACGGGTCTGCTGTTGGGATTGAACCTCCCCAGCAACCTGCCCATCTGGATGGTCGTCTTTGGCGCGCTGATAGCCATCGGCGTGGGCAAGATGTGCTTTGGCGGGCTGGGCCAGAACCTTTTCAATCCTGCTATCGTAGGGCGTTGTTTCCTCCTTGTGAGCTTCCCTGCTGCCATGACCTCCTGGCCGGTGATTGGACAGCTGAGTTCCTACACTGATGCGACCACGGGAGCCACACCCTTGGCACTCATGAAGCAAGCCATCAAGACGGGCGACACCTCAGTGTTGGAACGGTTGCCTGACTCGATGGACATGCTGCTTGGAAACCTCAGCAATGGTTTCGGAGCAGGCACCATCGGTGAGGTATGTGCGCTGGCGCTGTTGGTGGGTCTTGGCTTCATGCTATGGAAGCGCGTCATCACCTGGCACATCCCCGTGAGCATCATTCTGACAGTGTTCGTACTGAGCCTGCTGCTGCATTTGGCCAACCCCATCTATGCGAACCCCCTGCAGGTCATCCTTAGCGGTGGACTCATGCTGGGTGCCATCTTCATGGCTACCGACTACGTCACGTCGCCGATGACACCTCGCGGACAACTCGTCTATGGCGTGGGCATTGGTCTGCTCACCGTCGTCATTCGCAACTGGGGCAGCTATCCGGAAGGCATGTCGTTTGCCATCCTCATTATGAATGCCTTCACACCCCTCATCAACAACTATTGCAAACCCCAACGCTTTGGTGAGAAGGTTGCGGCATAGGAATCACTCATAGAAACGAAAGGCAAAAGATATGAAGAAACTTGAATCATCGCTACGAAATATGGTGCTCGTCCTTGTGGGCGTGTCGCTGGTGATGGGAGGTCTGCTGGCTTGGGTGAACCACGTCACGGAAGGTCCCATCGCGTTGCAAGCAGAGAAAGCACTTGCCCTTGGCATTAAAACCGTGATGGGTGGAGAGAAACTAACCGTTGTCGCTTCCGACACCATTCGTCAGAACATGGGTGGCAAGGAAGCGGTGTTCGTCGTGCACAAGACGCAGGACAGCCATCAGCGGCCTCTGGGCGTTGCCGTAGAGTCGACCACGATGGGCTTTGGCGGCGACCTGAAAGTGCTTGTGGGCTTCGATGACAATGGGAAGGTGCTTGGCTACACCCTGCTTCAACATGCTGAGACGCCAGGCTTAGGTGCGAAGGCCGACAAGTGGTTTTTGGAGGGCTCGAAGGGCAACATCGTTGGCAAGTGCCCGGGCGACAAGCCCCTGCAGGTGACGAAGGATGGAGGCGAGGTAGATGCCATCACGGCTTCCACCATCACCAGCCGTGCCTTCCTGCTGGCCGTGAATCAAGCCTATGAGGCGTATCAGAGTGCTCAGAAGACTCAGAAGGTTGAGAATGTTGAGAAAGTTGAGAAAGTTCAGAGTGTTCAGAATACTCAGATTATTCAGAATATTCAGAATACTCAGAACACTCAGAGTGCTCCCAATAATTAAAATAGGTGTAAGAATCATCAGAAAAAAACTACTTCATATGAACTACATCAAGATATTGAACAACGGAATCGTCAAGGAGAATCCTACGTTTGTGCTTCTTCTCGGCATGTGTCCTACGCTGGCCACCACCACGAGTGCCCGCAACGGATTGTCGATGGGCCTTGCCACGATGGCGGTGCTCATCTGCACCAACTTCGTGATTTCGTGCATCAAGAGTCTCACGCCCGACAAGGTGCGCATACCCGTCTTCGTGGTGGTCATCGCCTCGTTTGTGACGGTGCTGCAACTCATCATCAAGGCCTATCTGCCTGAGATTGATAAGGATCTGGGCATCTTCATCCCACTCATCGTGGTGAACTGCATCATCCTTGGCCGTGCAGAAGCCTTTGCTTGTAAGCACACTCCATTGGCGAGCATCTTCGACGGCATCGGCATCGGCCTTGGCTTCACGATGGCCCTGACGTTTTTGGGAATGGTTCGCGAACTGTTTGGCGCAGGCAGCCTGTTTGGTGCCACCATTCTGCCCGAGACCAGCAATGTGCTTCTCTTCGTGCTGCCTCCGGGCGCCTTCATCTCACTTGGCTTCCTCACGGCCATCATGGGTCGTCTTTCCAACAAATAGTCGTTCACCGCTTCAACACATTGAATTACTTCAACACATTGAATTATGGAATACGTACTTATATTCATCTCCGCGATATTCGTCAACAATATCATCCTGTCGCAATTCCTCGGTATCTGCCCGTTCCTGGGCGTGTCGAAGAAGATAGACACGTCGCTGGGCATGGGAGCCGCCGTGGCCTTTGTGATGACGCTCGCCACCATCGTGACGTGGCTCATACAGCACTTTGTGCTGAATCCACTGGGTTTGCAATACCTGCAGACGCTGGCCTTCATCCTCGTCATCGCCTCGCTGGTGCAGATGGTGGAGATCATCTTGAAGAAGGTGTCGCCGGCACTCTATCAGGCCTTGGGCATCTTCCTGCCGCTCATCACCACGAACTGTGCCGTGCTGGGTGTCGCCATCCTCGTCATCCAGAAGGATTACAACCTCTTGCAGAGCATCGTCTACGCCCTCTCCACGGCCATTGGCTTCGCTCTTGCCCTGGTGGTGTTTGCAGGTTTGCGCGAGCAGTTGTATCTGTCTGAAGTGCCCCGTGGCATGCGTGGTGTGGCCATCGTCCTCATCACGGCAGGTCTGCTTTCGCTTGCCTTCATGGGCTTCAGCGGTGTCGACACAGGCTTGAATGCGTTGTTCATGAAGTAGAGCAAGACGACACATTGTAATAATTGTAATAAAAACCCGCCATTCTCTGAAAAAATGTTGCAGAATGTGCGGGTTTCATTATTTTTTTTGTATATTTGCCGCGATATTCACTAACTTTTAAATACAACAGGCTTATGAAAAGAATTTTTACTTTCTTAGTGGCTGCCTTCATGGCAGTATGTGCTAATGCGTCGGTCATGGCCGACGAAGTAATGGCCGGTGCCGAATATAGCTATGGTGGCACATGGGCAGGCAACTGGTTCAACCAGGGCGACATGAACAAGGACGTGTCGGAGTACGACTACGTGTACATCAAGTTCTCGGGTGTGACGGGAAAGGTCAACTTCGGCATTGTCTACAGCGAGTGGCTGAAGAAAGAAGCATGGGGCGACTCCTTCTATCAGGATGTGGTCACGATCTCAGAGGAAGCTGGTGTCGTGGGCATCGCTCTTGAGAAGACGAAGACCTATGCCGTGGGCATCGACGGTGTCGACAACGAGTTCAAGGGCGACATCTATGCCAAGCACGTGCGCCAGTTGTTCGTGCAGGATCAGGGCGTTGCCTCTACCATTAAGGTGGAAGGCATCTGGTATGGCTCGAAGGAAGAGTTTGAGGAGATGAAGAATGCCAACACGCCGAACTATGGCGAACCGAAGGAGATTGCCTTTGATGAATATGGAAACATTCTGGCCAGCGAGTTCGAGGGCCTCTCTGATGAGGCGAAGATAGAGTTCACCATCCTTGTAGAGGGTGAGGCCACGAATGCCAACGGCTCCATCGTGGGCTGGGGCATTGGCAACATCAAGAGCCTGAAGGGCAGTGTGGATGTGGGCAACCTGAATCTGATGAAGGTGGGCGACAACGTCTACACCTACACGCTGAAGCAGCTGCGTGCCGCCTTGGAGGACGAGCCCGACCAGTACGACCGTCAGGGCCTCTATTGGAATGTGTGGAACCAGGGCAATGCCACCTGCTCGCGCAAGAGCGTTGTGGCTTACGACGTTGTGCAGGAAGGTGAGGCGCTGCTGCTCTACTTCGAGGAAGACGCTGCTGCCGGCACCCTCAATGGCAAGACCATCGAGAAGGGCGGCTTGAAGCTGTCGCTCATCGATGAGAGCGATAAGATGGCCATTGACGGCAACAATGCCTACTTCGGCACGGCCGATGGCTATCAGAAGTTCGAGAAGCGCCTGAAGAGCGGTGGCAAGTCGTCGTCGAAGAACGCGATGACGCTCACCGTTCCCGTTGCCGGCACGCTGAAGGTGTATGCCCGCACGGCCAGCTCGAGTGCTACCGACCGCACCGTTGTGCTCACGCAGAACGAGGCAGAGCTCTACAATGCCGTTGTGCAGGACGGCGATGCCATCGAGGTTCCCATGGGTGAGGAGCAGAAGGCCACGAAGGTCTATCCCGTCATCAGCGTTCCCGTTGAGGCAGGCGATGTAGCCGTGACCTATCCTGTTGGCGCCATCAACTTCTACGGCTTCGAGCTCGTGCCTGGCACGACGGCCATCGAGGCTGTGAGCGATGTGAAGCGCGCCCAGAGCAACGTGCGCTACAACCTTGCCGGTCAGCGTGTGGGTGCCTCCTACAAGGGCGTGGTCATCATGAATGGTAAGAAATATCTTGTACGCTAATGAAGAAGAAAACATTGACGGCAGTTGTCGTCGCAATGGCAATGATGCTGCTCGTGGGGTTCTCATCGTGCTCCACGAAGCAGCACGCTATCAACCAGTTGGAGAATTTCTCCTATGAGCTGCGCGACCATAGTTCACGCTACTCGGTGAACGATTGGCAGCGTGCAGGCGAGAAGTTCCTGAAGATACGCCAGAACATCTCGAAGCACGAGCTGGAGTACACACCCGAGGAGAAAGACCGCATCGGCAAGCTCGAAGGGAAGTGTGCCGGCTACATGGCCAAGGGCATGAAGGAAGGAGTGTTCGACAAGGTGAAGGCCTTCGGCAACGAGCTGAAGGGCATCCTCAAGGGCATCCTGAATGCGGTGACGGAGTAGGGCGCCTGCGGCGCCGTTGAATGCGCTTCGCGCGGGTAAATCCCTGGCTAGGGTAGGGGCAGACCCCCGTGTCTGCCCGAATATGTGCAGAAGATACGCTTCGCGTCTTTACAAAAACAAAAGAAAACACAAAAATACATGAGAAAACAACTGTTATTATAATAAAATAAATCAATGTTTTTTTATGTCCGTCTTGGTTTTCTTATGTTTTTTGAAGCGCCGCATTGCGGATAAGAATCGGGCAGACACGGGGGTCTGCCCCTACACGCACACAGCATTGAACAGCGCGCAGCGCATTGAACCGTCGCGTAGTGACATTGAACCGCTGCGCAGCAGCATAGTAGTCAGAATTCTAACTGTTATCTGTTCGAACTGTTCGCCTCCACAAAATAAGCCTGCTACCCAAACACGGGTGGCAGGCTTGTCTTTTGTTCTCCCCTCCCTTGGGGAGGGGCTGGAGGTAGGCTCCCCTCTTGGGTTGGGGGTAGGCTACTTACTTCTCCTTCAGCAGGTCGCGAATCTCAGTGAGCAGTTCCTCCTGGGTGGGTCCTGCGGGAGCTTCGGGAGCGGGCTCTTCCTTCTTGGCCATGAGCTTGTTGATGGCCTTCATCATCAGGAAGATACAGAAGGCGATGATCAGGAAGTCGATGACGTTCTGGATGAATGCGCCATACTTCAGCGTGGCACCGGCGAGCGGCTCACCACCCTCGACGGGGTTGGGCAGCATCACCTTGTAGGCCAGGCCCGACACGTCGATACCACCAGTGAGCATACCCACGAGCGGCATCAGCACGTCGTCGACGAGCGAGCTAACAATCTTACCAAAGGCACCGCCGATGATTACACCGACTGCCATGTCCATTACGTTGCCCTTCATGGCAAACTCCTTGAATTCTTTAATAAATCCCATAGTTTAAATGTTTAGAGTGTTAATATAGAATGGATGTCTTTGTTGCCGTCATTTTGTAATCTTCATTTAGCAATCCGACCACAGATGCGCCCGTTTTGTGATTTTTAATTATTTATCTCACTCTTTAATCATAATTAAGAGAGATTTCATGTGCAAATATAGAAATTTTTTTGTAACTTTGCGCTCGAAAAAAGAAAAAAATGCACTTTGTGTATGAAATTTCTTGATTTTTAGTCCGATTTCGGGCATGTTTCATGAAAATAGTCAAACAAATAGGTATAATTTTTTAACCCTTTTATAAAAATTAAAGTAAAATGACAAAAGTTGCTATTAACGGTTTTGGCCGTATTGGTCGCCTCGCATTCCGTCAGATGTTCGAGGCTGAAGGTTATGAAGTAGTTGCAATCAACGACTTGACAAGCCCGAAGATGCTTGCTCACCTGCTGAAGTATGACACCGCTCAGGGTGGCTTCGCTGGCAAGTTCGGTGAGGGTAAGCACACTGTTGACTGCACCGACAACTCTATCATCGTTGATGGTAAGGAGATCACCATCTATGCTGTTCCCAACGCTGCTGAGCTGCCTTGGGGCGAGCTGAACGTTGACGTTGTGCTCGAGTGCACAGGTTTCTACACCTCGAAGGAGAAGGCTTCTGCACACCTGAAGGCTGGTGCCAAGAAGGTTGTGATTTCTGCTCCCGCAGGCAACGATCTGCCCACCATCGTCTACAACGTGAACCACAAGACCCTGACTCCTGCCGACACCGTTATCTCGGCTGCTTCCTGCACCACCAACTGCCTGGCTCCCATGACGAAGGCTCTGAACGACTTCGCTCCCATCCAGAGCGGTATCATGACCACCGTACACGCTTACACTGGCGACCAGATGATTCTCGACGGTCCTCAGCGCAAGGGTGATGTTCAGCGTGCCCGTGCCGGTGCCCAGAACATCGTTCCTAACTCTACGGGTGCTGCCAAGGCTATCGGCCTGGTAATCCCCGAGCTGAACGGTAAGCTCATCGGTGCTGCCCAGCGCGTTCCCACTCCCACCGGTTCCACCACCATCCTGCACGCTGTTGTGAAGGGTGAGGTTGCCGTTGAGGACATCAACGCTGCTATGAAGGCTGCTGCCAACGAGAGCTTCGGCTACACCGAGGAGAAGCTCGTGTCGAGCGACATCATCGGCATGAAGTTCGGTTCGCTGTTCGATGCCAACCAGACCATGGTTAGCAAGATTGGCGACGGCAACTCGCTGGTTCAGGTTGTTGCTTGGTACGACAACGAGAACTCCTACACTTCTCAGATGGTTCGCACCATCAAGTACCTTGCTGAGCTGAAGTAATTGTCAGTTTAGACAAAGCAATTTCAACAATGGCCACGCGGTTTCCGTGTGGCCATTTTCTTGTATAATCAGATATTTTGACACATTATTCTTTTGAATAATCTTTACGAAATGTGTCAAAAAAGCGACTCCTGTAGGCTTCATTCTAGGAAAAGAAACCGCCATTTGAGTGCTGTTTTCATTGTTCAGAACTGTTCCTGACGATCAAAAGAAGACGCTCTCTTTATATAGAGCATTGTTCTAGACCTTGCAGAAGATAGCTCTGTACCTTACAGAGCAGTGCTTTGTATACCTATAGAGCATTGCTCCCGATGGTCTGGAGCATTGTTCCCTGTGCTCAAAAGCATTGCTCCCAGCCTTCAAAAGCATTGCTCTAGGCGTGTCAGAGCATTGCTCCCAGCGTGCGAAAGCAATGCTTTTGAGGTCTAAAAGGCATGCTTTAGCCGGGTAAAAGCATTGCTTTTGGCTATCTGAAGTATATGTTCAAAACACCTCGCGAGGTGCTTTGAAGTGTTAATTCGCGTAACTCTTTGAATCTCAAGCAGTTGCGTTATTTCCCGTTTTTCGCGCTATTTCGCCCCGAAGTCGGTTTTCTTCATAACAAAGCGATTCTCAGAGGGGTATTTCGAGTAAAAAATCTTGAAGAATGAATGCTGCCTTTGACAAGTTTTTTTTGTCGGGTTTGTTGTTGAGATGCAATCATGCGAATAGGCATAAGCGTGCAATTCCCGTTCCCAATCTATGAAACTCTTCGCAACAAAAATGCTTTTTCGTTTTGCGGGACGGCATTTTTTTCGTAATTTTGTGGGCGAATAACTATCTTATAATCGAGTATAATGAAAAAGTTTTTATTACTTCTCATGATGGTTTTATGCGGGACTATTGCCATGTGGTCGAAGCAGAATCCAGTGAAAGGCTATATCATCACAAACAATGGCGACACGATAAGCGGAACCATCGACTATCAGACGCGTGGAAAGATGGCACGTGCCTGCCATTTCCAGCCTGATGGCGAAATGTCCTACGTCACCTATCAGCCTGGTCAGATAGCCGGTTTCCGCCTGATGGACGATGGAATCTTCTTCGTCACAAGGACGTTTCCCGTCGATGGGGAGGAGCAGACCATTTTTGCCGAATATTTGCTGCAAGGTGGAGTGAGCCTCTACCGCTACGAGGACACATGGACTAATGCCCAGTACTACCTTGTCGATCAATCTGGTAAGGTGGCTTTGGTGAAAGATCCGGGTGACCTCTCGGCGTATACGCCTGCGGATGCCGCGATCAAGCGCGAGCAGGCATTGCTGCCAGCTATGCACATGCTGAAGAAAAGCGACAAGGCGCTCAAGCAGTTGCAGGTTGGCACGATCTCAGCCAACAAGCTGCTTACTATAACGCGTGACTACAATAATGAGTTTTGTCAGGAAGACGGCGACTGCGTTGAGTTTCAGTACAACGCCAGAAAGTCGTCAACCTCCACTCCCCATTTCCGTATTCAGGCCGGTTACATGCTGGCCCGTCATCAGCTGGAAAACGAGGAAACGAAGAATTTTGTCATTCCCCGCGTGGGCTTGGGTTGCGACTTTGAGTTTAAACGTGTACGTCCGGGCTTCTCCCTGCAGACCATGTTGCTTTTCAGTATGTGGAAGTGGTCGAAGTCCGACAGTGACTTCAAGGATAATATGTATCTCGTCCTGAACGTCGGACCTTCTTACGTGTTTCATCCAGAAAAGCGCGTCAGCCCCTATGTCAGAGGAGGTCTCATCAATTACTATGCCTTCATGCCATTCGGACTCTATGCCGGTGGCGGTGTAGATTTCAAGGTGGGAAAGCAGCATTTCAGGGCAGGCGTGAATGCCGACTACTTTAAGTTCTTGAAATTCCTCTTACCTGACGAACAAGATGGATACACGTCCGTTTCACTTGATCTTGACATACTCTTATAACTTCTTTCTCCCATTTCAGTTGACCAATTGCTAAACGATGCAGAAGATGATCACCATACTCGGCCCGACAGCCAGCGGCAAGACGTCGCTGGCGGCGGCATTGGCCTACCGGCTGCACCTCGAGGGGCAGGAGGCAGAAATCCTGAGCGGCGACTCGCGGCAGGTGTATCGTGGTATGACCATCGGCACGGGCAAGGACCTCGACGACTATGTCGTTGACGGCTACCATGTGCCCTATCATCTCATCGACATCTGTGAGCCTGGTACGAAGTACAACCTCTTCCAATACCAGCAGGACTTCCACAAGGCCTACGTGCAGATACGGAGTAGGGGAGCGCTGCCCATCCTCTGTGGCGGTACGGGGCTCTACATAGAGTCTGTGCTGAAGGGCTATCAGCTGTCACCCGTGCCGCAGAACCCTGCCTTGCGCGACGAGCTGGAAGGTCGCTCGCTGGAGGAGCTCACGCAGATGCTCATCGGCCTGAAGCGGCAGACGGGCTCGAACATGCACAACCAGACGGATGTGGACACCGCCCAACGGGCCATCCGCGCCATCGAGATAGAGACCTACAATCTGGAGCATCCCACGGAGCTTCGCGCGCTGCCTGCCGTCCCTAGTATTATAATAGGTGTAAGCATCGATCGTGAGGCACGCCGTGAGAAGATAACCCGTCGTCTGCGCCAGCGACTCGACGAAGGCATGGTCGACGAGATTCGAGGGCTGCTCGCACGAGGCATTCCGGCAGAAGACCTCATGTACTACGGCCTGGAGTATAAGTTCATCACGGAATATGCCATCGGGCAGACCTCTTTCGACGAGATGTTCCGCCAGCTGGAGATTGCCATCCACCAGTTTGCCAAGCGGCAGATGACGTGGTTCCGTGGTATGGAGCGGCGCGGCTTCACCATTCATTGGGTCGACGCCTTGTTGCCCATGGAGCAGAAAGTGGAATTCGTGAGGAAGGTGTGTAGAGGGGCATAAAGGGAAGAAAAGGGGAGAAAAGGGGAGAAAGGGCATAAAGGGGACGAATGCTCTGTTGCTAACGGTAGGGGCAGACCCCCGTGTCTGCCCGCGCAATTTGGGCGTATGGGCATAGGTTGTTCTTTATGATTCGGGCAGACACAGGGGGCTGCCCCTACGCGAGGCGCTACAGGCAATAAACGTCCATAATAACCCTGCATTCTTTCCCCGCTTCGCTCTGAAAGCGTCTCCTACGTCGCCGAGCGATAGCCGCCCCTTATCAAGGGGCTCTAAATCTCCCCCTTTATTCCCTTTCACTCCCCTTTAAACTCTTAAAAAACAAACATTCATCGCCAAAAGTTTTGTCGTTTGAAGAAAAACGATTATTTTTGCAAAATAAACGATACTGACCAACAATATGAACGAAGAGAAGTGGGGAATACTCTATTGTCCGAAGTCGGGCTATTGGAGCTCGCCGAAGAAACGGTGGGAGAAGATTGAGCGGTGCCTGCAGGCTGAGGGCATCGACTACGACTACGTGCAGAGCGAGAACTCGGGCAGCGTAGACCGCCTGGTGAAAATGCTTATCTCCAACGGCTATAAGACCATCGTCATCGTGGGAGGCGACTCGGCATTGAACGATGCCGTGAACTGCCTGATGCAGATTGACCAGCAGAAGCGCGAGGAGATTGTGCTGGGTGTGGTGCCCAATGGCATGATGAACGACTTCGCTCACTTCTGGGAGTTCGACGAGGACAACGTGGAGCAGACCATCGGCTGGCTGAAGCAACGCCGCATCCGCAAGATCGACCTGGGCTGCATTCGCTACGTCAGCAAGCAGGGCGACCATTGCCGCCGCTACTTCCTGAACTGCATCAACATCGGACTCGTGGCAACCATCATGAACCTGCGCCGCCAGACGCGCCACTACTTCGGCTCGCGCACGCTGTCGTTCCTCTTCTCGTTCATCCTGATGATCTTCCAGCGACTGGAGTACAAGATGCACCTGAAGATCAATACTGACGAGGTGAAGCGCAAGGTGATGACCGTCTGCATTGGCAACGCCCTCGGCTACGGCCAGACACCCAATGCCGTGCCCTACAACGGACAGCTCGACGTCTCGGTGGTCTACCACCCTGAGATGACGCAGCTCTTCGAGGGCATCTATCTCTTCGTGCGAGGTAAGTTCCTCAACCACCGCTCCGTGCATCCCTATCGCACGCAGAAGGTGGAAGTCCTGCAAGCCGACCATGCAATGGTGGGCATCGACGGCCGCATGATGAACACCCCTGTTGGTGCGTTCACCGTCAGCGTTGAGCAGGAGGTAATTAACTTCCTCATACCCTGCTAACGGCATAAAATGGGCACTTTCTCTAGGGAAAGTGCTTTTTTTTATGAAAAAATTTGGCAGTAAAGTGAAAAAACCGTACCTTTGAAGGGAATTATCGAAATGACTTGCATCGCAAAGGTGCAACGAAATTGAACCTACAATTATCATCAACCTAAATACCAAGAGCTAACATGAGTTATCTGAGATTTGAAAAAGCTCTGATGACAAACCTGCAGGATTCGCTGCCGAAGGAGTTGCTACGCACCAACCGTTCGGGCGCTTATTCGTGCTCGACGATTGTGGATTGCAACATCCGCAAGTATCACGGTCTGCTCGTCGTACCTGTTCCTGAACTCGACGACGAAAACCACGTGTTGCTGTCGTCGCTCGACTGCACCGTCGTTCAGCATGGCGCCGAGTTCAACCTGGGTTTGCATAAGTATCAGGGCAACAACTACAGTCCGAAGGGTCACAAGTACATTCGCGAGTTTGACTGTGACAAGATTCCAACTACCATCTACCGCGTCGGCGGCGTGATTCTGAAGAAGGAGTTCCTTTTCCAGAACTACGAGGACCGCATCCTCATCCGCTACACCCTCGAAGATGCCCACTCGGCCACAACGCTGCGCTTCCGCCCGTTCCTGGCTTTCAGAAGCGTGCGCCAGTTCACACACGAGAACTCCGTGGCTTCGCGCGAGTATCATCTGGTGGACAATGGTATCAAGACCTGTATGTATGCCGGCTACCCCGACCTCTACATGCAGTTCTCGAAGAAGAACGAGTTCATCTTCCAGCCCGACTGGTATCGTGGCGTGGAGTATCCGAAGGAGCAGGAGCGCGGCTACGCCTCCAATGAGGACCTCTACGTGCCCGGCTATTTTGAGATGCCTATCAGAAAGGGCGAGAGCATCGTCTTTGCCGCTTCGACGAGTGAGGTGAAGACCTCGCGTCTGAAGAAACTCTTCGACGAGGAGGTGAGCTATCGTCCGCCGCGCGACAACTTCTTCCATTGCCTCGTGAATGCTGCCCACCAGTTCCACGTTCGCGTAAAGCGCGAGGATGGTGAGAAGGAAGTGTGGTCGTCGACCTTGGCTCCCTCGAAGGAATACTACTCCAACGACGACCGCTATCTGCTGGCTGGCTATCCTTGGTTCAAGTGCCGTGCCCGCGACACGTTCATCTCGCTGCCGGGTCTGACGCTGAGCATTGCCGAAGACGAATACTTCGAGCTTGTGATGCGTACCGCCGAGCGTGGACTGCGCGAGTTCATGGAGGACAAACCCCTCTCAGTGAAGATCTACGAGATTGAGAAGCCCGACGTACCCCTCTGGGCAGTATGGGCCATTCAGCAATATGCCAAGAAGCTCGGCAAGCAGCGTTGCAAGGAAATGTATGGCAAGCTGTTGCGCGACATTGTGACGTTCATCGAGGACAACAAGCATCCGAACATGACGCTCGACGACAACGGACTCGTGCGCATCGACGGCCGCGACGTGGCTATGACGTGGATGAACTCTACGGCCAACGGTCGCCCAGTGGTGCCTCGTACGGGCTATGTGGTGGAAATCAACGCTCTCTGGTACAACGCCCTGCGCTTCACCGCTTCGCTAGCTCGCGACGACCAGAACGAACAGGATGCCCTGCACCTCGAGGAAATGGCCGAGAAGTGCAAGCAGTCGTTCGTCGACACTTTCTTGAACGAATACGGCTATCTGCTTGACTATGTGGATGGTAACACGATGGATTGGAGCGTTCGCCCGAACATGATCTTCGCCGTCGCACTCGACTACTCGCCGCTCAACCAGCAGCAGATGAAGAGTGTGCTCGACGTCTGCACACGCGAACTGCTCACCCCGAAGGGACTGCGCTCGCTCTCGCCGAAGAGCGGCGGCTACAACCCCATCTACGTGGGTCCGCAGACACAACGCGACTACGCCTACCATCAGGGAACGGCGTGGCCTTGGCTGGGCGGCTTCTACATGGAGGCTTGCCTGAAACTCTATAAGCGCACCCGCCTGAGCTTCATCGAGCGCCAGATGGTGGGATATGAGGACGAGATGGCGTACCACTGCCTCGGCACGATTTCGGAACTCTTCGACGGTAACCCGCCCTTCCACGGACGCGGCGCTATGTCGTTTGCCATGAATGTGGCCGAAATCCTGCGTACGCTTGAACTGCTTGAACGTTATAAATATTAAATAAGGAGGACCTTGATATGAGAGTACTAATGTTTGGATGGGAGTATCCTCCTCATGTGTTTGGCGGACTTGCCACAGCTAACTACGGCATCTCGCAGGGCTTGCATGCACAGGGCGACATCGATTGTGTGCTCTGCCTGCCCAAACCCTTCGGCGATGAAGACCGTTCGGCTTGTAAGATTGTTGCCATGAACGCTGTGCCCATTGCCTGGCGCGACGTCGACTTCGACTACGTGCAGCAGCGGGTAGGTAACATCATGTCGCCAGAAGACTATTTCCGCTATCGCGACCATATCTATGCCGACTTCAACTACATGCACGTCAACGACCTGGGTGCTATGGAGTTTGCTGGCGGCTATCCCTCTAACCTGCACGAGGAAATCAATAACTACTCGATCATCGCAGGCGTGGTGGCTCGCACGGAAGAATTCGACATCATCCACGCTCACGACTGGCTGACCTATCCTGCCGGCATCCACGCCAAGCAGGTCAGCGGTAAGCCCCTGTGCATCCACGTGCATGCTACTGACTTCGACCGCTCGCGCGGCAAGGTGAACCCCACCGTTTACTCCATTGAGAAGAACGGTATGGACAACGCCGATTGCATCATGTGCGTATCGGAGCTCACTCGCCAGACGGTCATCAACCAGTATCATCAGGATCCGCGCAAGTGCTTCACTGTGCACAACGCCGTTTATCCTTTGAAGCAGGAGCTTCAGGACATTCCGCGACCCGACCACACGGGCAAGGAGAAGGTGGTGACCTTCCTCGGTCGTATCACCATGCAGAAGGGTCCTGAATACTTCGTCGAGGCTGCCAACATGGTGCTGCATCGCACACGCAACGTGCGCTTCTGCTTTGCTGGCTCGGGCGATATGATGGAGCAGATGATCTATCTCGCCGCAGAGCGCGGCATCGCCGACCGCTTCCACTTCCCGGGCTTCATGCGCGGCAAGCAGGTGTATGAGTGCCTGAAGGATAGCGATGTCTACGTGATGCCTTCCGTCTCTGAGCCCTTCGGCATCTCGCCCCTTGAGGCGATGCAATGCGGAACGCCGTCCATCATCTCCAAGCAGAGTGGATGTGCCGAGATTCTGCACAATTGCATCAAGGTGGACTATTGGGACATTCACGCTATGGCCGACGCCATCTACTCCATCTGCGTCAACGAGAGCCTCTTCAAGTATCTGCAAGAAGAAGGCAAGAACGAAGTCGACCAGATCACTTGGGAGAAGGTTGGTAAGTGGATTCGCACACTCTATCTGCGCACCCTTGGGTGGGAGTAAACCTCCCCCGGCCCCTCCAAAGGAGGGGAGGGCCTAGCGGAGTGAATAATAGTAAAACCAAGAAATAAGTAAAAATCAACAATAACCAATAGTAAGCCTGGGCATCCCCCTGAAACCGCCAGGCACTCCCCTCCTTCGGAGGGGTCGGGGGAGGTTCCTTATGAAAACAATTTGTTTATATTTTGAAATACATCAGATCATTCATCTGAAGCGCTATCGTTTCTTCGATATCGGTACCGACCATTACTACTACGATGACTACGAGAACGAGCGTAGCATCAGCGACATTGCCGAGCGCTCCTACATGCCCGCGCTCAACACGCTCCATGAGATGATCAAGGAGAACGGCAAGTACTTCAAGGTGGCATTCTCGCTTTCGGGCGTAGGCATCGAGCAACTCGAGATGCACGCTCCGCAGGTTTTGGAGAAGTTGCAGGAAATGAACGAGACGGGTTGTGTGGAGTTCCTCGCTGAGCCCTATAGCCACGGTCTGTCGTCGCTCATCAATGCTGAGTGCTTCGCCGCCGACGTGAAGAAGCAGATGGCAAAAATGAAGGAATACTTCGGCCAGACGCCGAAGGTACTCCGCAACTCGTCGCTCATCTACTCTGACGACATCGGTCTGCAGGCTGCCGAGATGGGCTTCAAGGGCATGCTCACAGAGGGTGCCAAGCACGTGCTCGGATGGAAGTCGCCGCACTATGTCTACAACTGCGCATTGGCTCCCAACCTGAAGCTGTTGCTCCGCGATGTGAAGCTCTCTGACGACATCTCCCTGCGCTTCAACAATCCTGAGTGGGAGGGCTATCCGCTCTTCGCTGACAACTACGTGAACGAGATTGCCTCGCACCCCGAGGAGAGCCAGATCATCAACATCTTCATGGAACTCTCGGCACTGGGCATCGCTCAGCCGTTGTCGTCGAACATCCTCGACTTCCTGCGCGCCATTCCCGCTTGCGCAAAGGAAAAGGGCATCACGTTCTCTACTCCTACCGAGATCTGCATGAAGACCAAGAGCGTTGGTGCTCTCGATGTGCCCGACACACTCTCGTGGGTCGACGAGGAGCGCGACGTGAGCTGCTGGCTGGGTAACCCCATGCAGCGCGAGGCCTTCCACAAACTCTATGGTGTGGCCGACCGCGTGCGCATTGCCAACGACTCGAAGATCAATCTCGACTGGGATTATCTGCAGGCAAGCAACAACTTCCGCTTCATGACCACGAAGCCTTCGAACGTAGGTCTCGACCGCGGCATCTATTCGTCGCCCTTCGACGCCTTCACGAACTACATGAACATTCTTGGCGACTTCCTGAATAGAGTGAACAGCCTCTATCCTGAGGACATCGACAACGACCAGCTGGAGTCTCTGCTCACCACCATCCGCAATCAGGGTGAGGAGATCGAGATGCAGGAGAAGGAAATCTCGCGTCTGCAGGCCAAGCTGGAGAAGGTGGAAGGCAAGAATGCCGAAGAGGAGGCCGAGAAGCCTGCTCCCGCCAAGAAGGCCGCTCCGAAGAAGGCTCCTGCCAAGAAGGCTCCCGCCAAGAAGGCAGAAGAGAAGCCCGCCGCTAAGAAGGCTCCAGCTAAGAAGGCACCCGCCAAGAAGGCTGAGAAGAAGTAGGCATTGACCTTCATGGGGATGCGTCAGAGTATTTGCAAAACAAGCACAGAACCTTCAGGTATTTGCAAAATATGCACAGAACCTTCAGGTACTGATTGCTGCCTTGCAAGCTGACGCATCCCTTCTTTATATACATTTAATTAACAAAATTCGTTATGATTGAGCGTCAGATTATTCAGCACTTCACCGACGACGACCTCTATAAGTTGTCGATGTGCTGTGCCGTGATTGACAATTTCCCACGTGCTCAGGTGAAGTATCAGTTCGTCGATCGCGACAACACCGTCTATCCTGAAGGCTTCGCCGATGAGGTGATGCATCAGATAGAACTCTTGGAGAATGTCTTCATCACCGATGAGGAGGTCTACTTCATGCGCAAGCGTTGTTCCTACATTCCCGGGTGGTTCTATCGCTACCTACGCGGTTTCCACTACAACCGCAAGTGGGTGAAGGTGTGGCAGGACGAGGAACGCCACCTGCACATCGAGTTCGAAGGCAACTGGAGCGATACCATCCTGCTCGAGGTGAAGGTGTTGGCTATCGTCTCAGAGCTATATTACGAAATCACCGGTCAGGCCGACAAACTCGACTACGAGGAGTGCTATCGCAAGTCGTACAACAAGGCCGAGCGATTGCTCGAGGCCGGTTGCGTGTATAGCGACTTCGGAACCCGTCGGCGTGCATCGTTCAAGGCCGAGGAGACGGTGGTGAGAGCGATGCGCGATTGTCAGGAGTCACGCGAGTGGAAGGGTCGCTTCGTAGGCACGAGCAATGTGTATCTCGCCATGAAGTACAACCTCACACCCGTGGGCACGATGGCCCATGAGTTCGTGTGCGCTATTGCCGGCATGTATGGTCCGCAGATGGCCAACCACATGGCGATGGATGCCTGGCGCCACACCTTCCGCGGAGCCCTTGGAACGTTCCTCTATGATAGCTTCGGCTGGGACATCTTCTCGATGAACTTCTCTGAGGACTTTGCCAACCTCTTCAAGGGCTTGCGCATCGATAGCGGTGACAACCACGAGCAGCTCATGAAGATTGCTGCCAAGTATGAGCAGCTGGGCATCGACCCGCGCTCGAAGCAGGTCATCTTCTCGAATGCCCTCGACACTGATCGCGCGATTGCCATTCAGAAGTATGCCGTCGACTATTGCCAGCCGTCGTTTGGTATTGGCACGCACTTCACCAACGACTTCGAGGGCATCAAGCCTCGCAACATCGTCATCAAGTTGGTGGCCGTGAAGATTACGGAGTCGTGGACGTTCTACAACGATACGTGCAAGCTGAGCGAGGACAAGGGCAAGCATACGGGCAAGCCCGATGTCATCGAGCGGTTCAAGAAGGCGGTGAATTTCCAGGAGTAGGGGAGTGCCCCTTGGTGACGAAGGCCGAAGGCCTGAAAAGAAAATAGGCAGGTGGTGAAGTGCGAAGCGTAGCGGAGCACGGAACCCCTGCTAGGTATGTCAACAACAAATTTAAACCCCGACGGGGTGACAGAAATTCTGTCGTACCTTCGGCACTTTTTACTTGTGGGCCTTTTTAGCAGGGGTTTCGCTTCGCTCCACCACCTGCCTGTGTTCTGTCGTGCCTTCAGCACTTTTCTAAAATCCAAAATCAATTGTATGATGCTCAACGGGCCGAGAAGAGGAACTGGTGGGCATCATATTTCCATTGTGCGAGGTCGTAGCGAATGAAGCGGGCAAGTAGGTTGATGACTTGCTGGCGGGGAAGGCGTGTGCGACGGGTGAGCTGGTTGAGTGTCATCGGTGGGTTGTTTTGTAAGGTTTCGAGCACAAGGGTGTGCGACTCCTCAAACGTGGTGACTACGGGTCGGGGCGATTGCTGCTCGCGCCAAAGCCGAAGGTGAACGGGCGAGGCCAGGATGTTCTCGTCGTTGATGCGGATGTAGGCGTTACGCTCATCTTTCTCCTTGCTCAGGGCAAAGATGGGGCGTTTGTCGGAAGGCGGCACCGTCGCAATGACCACCGTTCGCCCACCCACGTTATGCGTGTCGAAGCGAATGGAGGGCTGAGGTCGACAATAGGTGTAGGCCGCCGCGTGCATCATGTAGATTTCCTCCTCCGAGCGCACGCCGGCCACTTGTCCGTCGTCACGCACGCCGATGAGCAGGCGACCGCCATCCGTATTGGCAAATGCCGATACCGACTTGGCAAGTTTCGGGGCATCAGTAATCTTGTATTTGAAGTCCTGTTGCTGATGCTCGCCTTGGTTGATGAGGCTGAGGATGTAGTTGCCTTTCATTCTGACACGATTGCCTTTATTGGTTTGCAGATGTAGGGACGCGATGTGGTGCGTAACGGAAGTTAGCATTTCCCCATCCAGTAACGCGGCACGCCGCGTCCCTACATTTTGGGTGTTACGCCGCGTCCATGGGTTTCAATGTTTTGCCTTTACGCGCTCCAGCTCTTCCTTGATGAAGCGAGGGGTGTAGCCCCTCTTTGAGGCTGCCACCTCCTCGGGCGTACCGGTGGTCATGATGGTACCACCGTTGCGTCCGCCTTCAGGACCCATGTCGATGATGTGGTCGGCGAGGCGGATGACGTCGAGGTTGTGCTCGATGATGATGACCGTATTTCCGCGGTCCACAAGCCGTTGCAACACATCCATGAGAATGCGAATGTCCTCGAAGTGCAGACCCGTGGTGGGCTCGTCGAGGATGTAGAGCGTGCGGCCGGTGTCGCGCTTGGCGAGCTCCGTAGCGAGCTTTACACGCTGGCTCTCACCACCCGAGAGCGTTGTCGACGACTGGCCGAGCTTGATGTAGCCAAGGCCCACGTCCTGTAGGGTTTTGATTTTCTGAAGAATATTCGGCACCGCTTCGAAGAACTCCACCGCCTGGTTGATGGTCATGTCGAGCACGTCGGCAATCGACTTACCCTTGTAGCGCACCTCGAGTGTCTCGCGGTTGTAGCGCTTGCCGTGACACGCCTCGCAAGGCACCTGAATGTCGGGCAGGAAGTTCATCTCGATGGTCTTGTAGCCGTTGCCTCCGCATGTCTCACAACGGCCGCCCTTCACGTTGAACGAGAAGCGACCGGGCTTGTAGCCTCGAATCTTTGCCTCGGGCAATCCCACGAAGAGCGAGCGGATGTCGGCAAACACACCCGTATAGGTGGAAGGGTTCGAACGTGGTGTGCGGCCGATGGGGCTCTGGTCGACGCTCACCACCTTGTCGATGTTTTCGATGCCTTCGATGGAGTCGTAAGGCATCGGCTTCTGAAGCGAACGATAGAAATGGTGGGAGAGAATAGGTTTCAGCGTCTCGTTGATGAGCGTCGACTTTCCCGATCCGCTCACGCCCGTCACCACGATGAGCTTGCCCAGCGGGAACTCTGCGGTGACGTTCTTCAGGTTGTTGCCCCTTGCGCCACGAAGAATGATCGTCTTGCCGTTGCCTTCGCGTCGAGTGCGTTGGCGAGCATCTTGGTGATGAGCTTCGTCGTAGTCGGTATCCACGATTTTCTCACCACAGAGATATTGCGCCGTGATGGTGTTGGTCTTGAGCATATCGGCCGGCTTCCCTTGGAACACCACCTCGCCACCTTTGCGTCCGGCACGCGGACCGATGTCGATGATGTAGTCGGCGGCCAGCATCATGTCGCGGTCGTGTTCCACCACGATGACCGAGTTGCCGATGTCGCGCAACTGCTTCAGCGAGTCGATGAGCCGTTGGTTGTCGCGTTGGTGGAGGCCGATGCTCGGCTCATCGAGGATGTAGAGCACGTTCACCAATTGCGAGCCAATCTGCGTGGCCAGGCGGATGCGCTGACTCTCGCCACCCGATAACGATGCCGACGGGCGGTTGAGTGCCAGGTAGTCGAGTCCCACCTCGAGCAGGAAGTCGACGCGCGAGATGAGCTCCTTGATGATTTCCTTGGCAATCTTCTGTTGCATGGGCTCCATGTGCTCCTCGGCATGTGTGAGCCAATACTTCAGGTCGTTGATGTCGAGCGAAGCCACCTCGCCGATGTTCTTGTCCCAGATTCTATAGGCCAGCGACTCGCGCTTCAGGCGCTGTCCTTTGCACTCCGGACATTCGCAAGTAGCCAGGAACTGGTCGGCCCATTTCTGACCTGCCGCCGAGTCGTCGTTCTCCATCACCTGTCGCAGATATTTGATGACGCCGTCGAAGGCAAGGAAGTAGTCGCTCGATGTGTGAACGAGCTCCTTGTCGATGCGCACGTCCTCGAGCGAGCCGTATAGAATCTCGTCCATCGCCTCTTGTGGAATGTCCTTCACGGGCGTCTTCAGGTTCAGCTCATACTTGTGTAGCAGAGCGTCTATCTGCCAGAATATCAATTGGTTCTTGTATTTCCCTAAAGGAATGATTGCACCCTCGTAGATGCTCAGCTTCTGGTCGGGGATGACCTTCGAGAGGTCAATTTCGTTCACCGTTCCCAAGCCCTTGCACTTCGGGCAGGCACCCTCGGGCGAGTTGAACGAGAAGATGTTCGGAGCCGCCTCGCCATAGGAGAGACCCGTGACGGGGTCCATGAGTTGCTTTGAGAAGTTGCGCACGGCACCCGTCTCCTTGTCCATGATCATCAGCGTGCCCTCGCCCTGCTTCATCGCCTGTTCTACGCTTTGCTTCAGCCGCTGGTCGTCCTTGCCCTGCACCTTCAGCTTGTCGATGACCACCTCGATGTTGTGGTTCTTGTAGCGGTCGACCTTCATGCCGCGCTCAATCTCGACGATTGCTCCGTCGACACGCACATAGAGATACCCCTTGCGGCGCATCGACTCGAAGAGCTCGCGATAGTGGCCCTTGCGTTGCTTCACCAGCGGTGCCAGGATGTAGATGGGTCGGCCGATGTAGTCGTCGAGAATCATCGTGAGCACCTGCTCCTCAGTGTATTTCACCATTCGCTCGCCCGACATGTAGCTATAGGCCGTGCCGGCCCGCGCATAGAGCAGGCGCAGGTAGTCGTAGATCTCGGTGGTCGTGCCCACCGTCGAGCGCGGATTCTTGTTGGTGGTCTTCTGTTCGATGCTGATGACGGGCGAGAGACCGGTTATCTTGTCCACGTCGGGGCGTTCCATGTTGCCCAGAAAGTTGCGGGCATAGGCCGAGAAGGTCTCGATATATCGGCGTTGTCCTTCGGCAAAGATGGTGTCGAAGGCCAGCGATGACTTACCCGATCCCGATAGTCCAGTGATGACGGTCAGCGCGTTGCGTGGTATCTCTACATCGATGTTTTTCAGGTTATGCACGCGTGCGCCCCATACATTTATTTTTTCGTCTTCCCGTTGCATTTGAACAATTTTTTATTGAAGGGTTTAAAGGGGAGAAAAGGGGAGAAAAGGGGAGAAAAGGGACGAATGCTTTATGGCCCAACCTCTCAACTCCCGTACGACGCGAAGCGGAGAAAGAGCTCTCAACTGACTCTAAACTCTCAACTCTCAACTCTCCGCTCGACGCGAAGCGGCGCTTTCGTAGCGAAGCGGAGAAAGAACTCTCAACTCTCAACACTAAACTCTCAACTTACTCCATATTATTCACTCCCGTGTCCTCGGTGAAGCCGCGGAGAAGGTTCACGTCGGTATGGAAGTTGTAGACGCGGCCGTCGGCACCCTTCGCCTTCACGAGGCAGTAGTAGACGCCCTGCGCCACATCCTTGCCCTTGTATTTGCCGTCCCAGCCGCCGGCGGGGTCGTGCCACTCATAGAGCTTCTGCCCCCAGCGGTTGAAGATGTAGCCGTGGAACTCCACGATGCTCTTGTAGTTGCTCTTGGCACCATAGATGTTGTTGATGTCGTCGCCGTTGTTGGGCGAGAAGGCATTGGGCATCTCCAGGTGGCTCTCGGAAATCGACACCGTGAGCTTCTCAGCGTCCTGCCAATATTCCTCTGTGTAGGGCACAGTGTCGGTGCCCTGCGTGAAGATGGCGTAGAGCTCCACCTTGTGCATGCCCGCCCGGGTGAACGTCACCTCGGTGTCCTCTTCGTACCTAATAAGATAAGGTGTCTCCTCCTCGCGTCCTTGCAGGTCGGTGAGCGTGAAGCGCCATTCGTAGTAGGCATTCCATCCCGCTGTGTTCTGGGCATTGGCCTTGAAGCTCACGACGAGGGGTGCCGAGCCCGAGAACGACTTGCCCGACTGCTCGCCCTCCTCCGTCGAGGTGGCGTAGCCGATGGGGTCGATGGTAGGAATCTCGTCGTCGGCGTTGGCCGCGATGCTCATTACCAATAGTGCCACGATGGCGGTTATGATTCTTTTTATTTCCATTTTTCTTCCTTGTTTCGGTTTATCCCGGCAAAGTTACTAAAAATCGAGCGCTGAACAAAAGAAACTCGTTTCTTTTTTTAGCCGAGATGAAATAACTTCGCGATTTAAATCGCAAAGATAGTGAAAAGCGCGCGAAATACAAAAAGATTTTCTTCTTTTTTGATTTCGTAACACGTTGAAAGTCGCTTTTTCAGGCAAACGGGCAAAAAAATCGGCTTTCGTAATTTGTAATTCATAATTATTTTGTATTTTTGTGCTCTGAAAACGAAATACGCATGACGATGAGACATTATTTCAGACATATCGCGTTGGCTTTTGCCTGCATGCTGAGCCTTTCCACGTTGGCACAGACCACCCAGTGGCGCGACATCTACACGGCGAAGAAGAAAGACACCATCTTCGGCATTGCCCGCAAGTACAACATCACCGTCGACGAGCTCGTCGAGGCCAATCCCGCCATGAAGGGCGACGGCTACAAGCTGAAGAAGGGCGAGACGGTGTTCATTCCTTTCGAGAAGACCAAGGCCGACCTCGAGGCAGAGAAGGAGAAGAAGTCGCAGACGGCGCGTACCGATGTGCGCACGCGAGCCATCCGCGTAGGTGTGATGCTTCCCCTGCACAATGTCGATGGCGACGGACGCCGCATGGTGGAATACTATCGCGGCATCCTCATGGCTTGCGACAGCTTGCGGCGGGCCGGCATCTCGGCCGACATCAGCGCGTGGAACGTAGCCATCGACGCTGACATTCGCCAGACGCTCATCCAGAACAAAGCCAGCGAGTGCGACATCATCTTCGGACCGCTCTACACCAAGCAGGTGAAGCCCTTGGCCGAGTTCTGCCGCACCTACGACATCCGCATGGTCATCCCGTTCTCCATTAGTGGCGACGACGTCACCCGCTATCCGCAGATCTTCCAGGTCTACCAGCCTCTGGAGCAGCAGACGCAAGATGCCGTGAACGCCTTCCTCGAGCGCTTCCCGCAGAACCACGTGGTGTTCATCGATTGCAACGACTCCACCTCGCGCAAGGGTATGTTCACGACGGCCCTTCGCAAGCAGCTCGATGCACGCAAGCAGTCGTACAACATCACCAACCTCACCACCGCCGACGACCTTTTCCAGAAGGCTTTCAACCGTCAGAAGACCAACGTGGTGGTGATCAACACCGGTCGCTCGCCCGAGCTCAACCAGACGCTTGCCAAGCTCGACCGCCTGCGCTCGCGTGATGCCGGCATCGCCCTTGCCCTCTATGGGTATACGGACTGGCTGATGTACACGAAGGTATACAACGACTATTTCCACCGCTATGACACCTACATTCCTACGAACTTCTTCTACAACGCCGCCTCGAAGTCCACGCAGACGCTCGAGCAGAACTACAAGAAGTGGTTCCATCAGGACATGCAATATGCGCTGCCTCGATTCGCCATCACTGGCTACGACCACGCCCAGTATTTCCTGCGCGGACTCCATCAGTATGGCACCGACTTCCGTGGAACCAAGCAGCAGCGGGTGGGCTCGCCGATGCAGACGCCGCTCCACTTCAAGCCCGCGGCAACAGGTGGCGGCATGCAGAACGCCCAGTTCATGCTGGTGCACTACAAACCCAACAAGACCATCGAGGCGATTAACTATTAAGCCCTTCGGGCGTTCAAAAGCTGCTACGCAGCGTTCAAAAGTCGCTACGCGACGTTCAAAGCGCTTCGCGCGTTCAATGCTGCTACGCAGCGGGTAATGCCCTTCGGGCGTGTAAAGTCGCTTCGCGACGGGTAAAGCGCTTCGCGCGTCTAAGGTTTAAGGTTTAAAGGCACTGCGGGCGTGTAGGGGCAGACCCCCGTGTCTGCCCGAACAATTTCGCTTAGCAACGTTCAAACGGTTAGGCGCTTTGCAGCATTCATGGCCCTACGGGGCGAATCAATGCCCTTCGGGGCGATTAAAATTGTTCAATGAGAAAATTTGTAACACTGTTACTCTGTTACTTCGTAACTCTGTCTGCTCTTGCACAGATTGGTGAGCATCGCAACGATTTCGCCATCGGCATCAACGGCGGCTACCAGCTCAGCAACGTGGGTTTCGTGCCGCGTGTCTCGCAAGGGTTGTTGGGCGGCTTCAGCGGCGGCCTGTCGATGCGCTATGTCTGTGAGAAATACTTCAACACCATCTGTAGCGTGCAGGGAGAGGTGAACTTCGCCCAGGCAGGATGGAAGGAGAGCATCCTCGATGAAGCCGACCAGCCCGTTATCAATGCGACGACGGAGCTGCCGGAGGAGTATAGCCGCACCATCAACTACGTGCAGGTGCCCATCTTCGCCCATCTGGCGTGGGGTAGGGAGCAACGCGGTGCTCAGTTCTTCTTCCAGGTAGGACCGCAGTTCGGCTATTACCTCAGCGAGAGCACCAAGAGCAACTTCAACTGGGAAGATCGCAACATGTACGACCGTGTGAATCCCACCTGCGCACAGGACACGATGGCCGTGGAGCATAAGTTCGACTATGGCATCGCCGTCGGTGGTGGTCTGGAATACTCCGTGCCGCATGTTGGCCACTTCCAGCTCGAAGGCCGCTACTACTACGGACTTGGCAACATCTATGGCGACACGAAGCGCGACTACTTCGCCAAGTCGAACCTCGGCAGCATCGTCGTGAAGCTCACCTGGCTGTTCGATATCACTAGGACGAAGCGGTAAGAACTGTAGGGTAATATTATTTTTTATCGGAAAGAAATTACCAGAAATTGCCAGAAATTTTATTCAGAAATGAGATGCTTTGGCATGTAGGGGCAGACTCCCGTGTCTGCCCGCCATAGTGACCCTTTTTGTCCGTTGTTCAGGCAGACGACCTCCCCCAGCCCCTCCGAAGGAGGGTAGCAATAGGGTCTGCCCCTACGGCTGGGTGTAGAGCTATGCTCCGTAGGACAAGGAGACGTGCTCCGTTTGGAAAGGAGGCATGCTCTGTAGGATACAGAGACGTGCTCCGTTTGCACTGGAGGCGCGCCCTGTAACTCCACCCAATCAACAGCACACCTTTATTTTGCCTGCGGCTCAACGTGTAATTCCCATTCACTCGGCTTTGCCGCTTTCGTAGCACAGCGGAGAAAGAATTAGGCATTCGCCCGGAGGAGGGGACTACGCTGGATGCTATCCCCTCCTGTAGGGGCAGACCCCCGTGTCTGCCCACCATGTGTGCCTATTTGTTCGCTATTGTTCGGGCAGACACAGGGGTCTGCCCCTACCGTTGGGTGTGTCACAATAGCCTCGAAGGGTATCGTGTCCCCCTCGGGGGCGACAGGGGGGGCTTTTGTGTCAATAAGTCAAAGAACGCGTGTTATATATGGTTATAAAGAATAGAGAGAAGAGGGTGACGGGTGGCGGGCGACGGGTGGCGGGAGATCGATGTGAAGGCAATTGGAGCGTTATGGGGTGACGAAAGTGTGGGAGTGGAGGCTGTTTTTCCGGTATTTGCTGTATTTCTTTTACATGTGCAAGGGTGGTGCAAGGCGAACGCAGAGCCGAGCTCGCTCGAGCTTTGCTGAGCCGCAGCCCACACTCGCAAAAACACCTCCATTGTTTTTGCAAAGTTACGAAAAATTTTTGAAACTTCCAAATCGTAAGTAGGGAAAACTGCACCTTCGGGGACAAAAACTGCACTTTCGGGTCCTTTTGATGTTTTCTTGGAGAATGTAGAAGAAGTATGTGTTTCAGGTATTTTCATCACCTTGTTTGCAATCCTCATTTTATCGTTTCAGCGTTACACGTTACAGATTACAGTTTTTTTATGAGCCCATCATCCGCAGTGTGGCTTGAAAAATAGCAAAATATGTAAGTAAAAATATTTACTATTATATATATAATATATATATTATATATAAATAGTAACCTTCTTTTTCCCTTTTTACCCCCCTCCCTACAAAACTGTAATACTGTAACGCGTAACGCAGCTGGAGTGTAATGAGGGAGAGTAGCAAGGGGTAAGACCTTTAGCTTGTAAGGTCTGCGGCGTGTAAGATGGGCCCACCCCGAGCAAGGAAAGTGAAGGTTTTGGCCCCAAAAGTAAAGGTTTTTAAAAAATAATTTGCATATGTCAAAAAATTGTTGTAACTTTACACCATAAAATAAATACTATTATGAAGCGATACTATATTGTTCTTGTCTTGCTGATGTTTGCCGCGATGATGGCATTCGCTCAGGGAGGAAGCGGATTGAACTTAGCGGCGATCGACAAACAGGTGATTCCTGAAGACACGGCGGTGCGCAAGGGCGTGCTGAGCAACGGACTGACCTACTACGTTTGCCGAAACGACAAGCCCGCGAAGCAGGCGTTCTTCTATCTGCTGGTGAAGGCAGGCTCCATCGTGGAGAAGGACAACGAGCGGGGCATTTCCCACTTCGTGGAGCACATGCTGTTCAAGGGCACGAAGCATTTCCCGGGTAGTGTGATCGACTTCTTCCGCCGCAACGGCCTGCAGTTTGGTCATGACACCAATGCCTTCACGGGCTTCGCGACGGTGCGCTATCAGCTGAACGCCATTCCCGTGGACAACACGCTGCTGATGGACTCGTGCCTGTTGTTGCTTCGCGACTGGGCCGGCGATGCCATCATCGATGCCAAGGACGTGGAGAGTGAGCACAATGTCGTGGTGGAGGAGTGGCGCGTCAGGAACACCGTTTCCTATGCCCAACAGTTGCTCAACGACCTCTTCAATCATTCCATCTATGCTGACCGTCTTCCCATCGGCGATATGGACATCGTGAAGAATTGCTCCCAGCAGTTGGTGCGCGACTTCTACGACCGCTGGTATCAGCCTCAGAACCAGGCCGTTGTGGTGGTGGGCGACTTCGACCCCGACCAGATGGTGGAGAAGGTGAAGAAGATGTTTGGCGACCGCAAGCGGGGCACGTCGGTTTCACCCCTGCCACCAGCCATTCCCGACAACGAGGCTCCCAACACTCTTCTATACGCCGACAAGCAGCAGCCCTTTGGTTCCATTGGGTTGATGATGAGACTGACTGAAGACTCGACAACGCCGAAGAACACGGTAGGCGGCATGAAGACCGCCATCCTGCGCGATGAGATTAAGAACCAGATGAATAATAAACTCCGCGGCCTCAAGAAGAATTATCCTGAGATACTTGATGCTCTCGTCACGACAACCGACGTTGCCGACCTTGGCGACAAGTTATGGTTATTCAACCTGTCGGCACCTCAGGACAAGTGGCTCAGCACGTTGGAGCTGATGGCGAAGCAAGTGGAGCTGTTACGCCGCAAGGGATTCGGAAACAAAATCGTCTTCCCCTTCGCTCCCATGAGTCCAGAATACAATGCCGACTCTACCGCCATCATCCTTGCTGATACTTCGTTTGTGAAAACAGGTCGTAACATCCAAAGCACCGAGTTCATCAATAGGTGTTTTGCCAACTTTTTCCGGAACGAAGCGATAATGTCGGACATGGCTAAGGGGCTTGCCGAGCGACACATCAAGAACGCTGTCACCGCTGAGGAACTTCAAGAGGAGTTCTGCCGGATGACCAGCGGGCGCAACATGCTCATCGGCGTGTTGATGACCGACAGCACGGCGCTGCCCAAGAAAGAAGAGGTGGAAGCGGTGTGGCAACGTGTCCGTCAGATGACCGATGAGCAGTTGGCTGAAGTAGAGGTGGTAGAGGCGAAGAAACTGGAGCGCATCAACGTGGATAGCCTCGACATCCCCACGGTGCCTGGTAGCATCGTCAGTCAGCGGGTGTTGAACGATAGCATTAGCGAGGTCTACTTGTCGAACGGCGTGAAGGTGGTGTTCTTGAAGCAGAAGACGGATGCCGACATGATTAACTTCATGATTCAACGTCCGCAAGGCTATTCCGTGCTCAGCGACGACGACATCCACTACCACGACATGTTGGGCAATTGCGTCAGAATGTACAAATGCTGGAATGGAGAGTCGAATGTGCAGGTAGAGGCGTTTGAGGACAGATTCGATCATGGTGCCCGGTGGATAGAGGGCGACAGCCTCAATGCGTTCAGAGTGGAGTGTACGCTGAAGATGATCTACAAGTCGCTGACATCGACTGAGGTTGACTCTGTGGAGTTTGCCGAACAGAAGCAGAAGCTGATGGCGTCGGCCGCGGCTTTGTCGAGCCCGATGGGGCAATCGGCCATGAAAGTAGGACTGATGACGGCAGCTGAGACAAAGCGACTGATGCCGCCCTCGGCCGAGGTGGTATCCTCGATGAACATCGACCACCTGCGCGAGCTGGTGAAGGACTACTACTCGAACTACAACGGTTCGGTGATGGTGGTGCAGGGAAACGTGGACGCCGATAGCATCATGCCTTATATTTTGAAATATGTGGGAGCCTTGCCCTCAAAGCCTGAGCGCGTGAAACGCTTGACGTGGCCTGCCGACCATTATAAGACGGAGAACACGGTGATGGTGGAGAAGATTGAGAATCCTGCTCCCATCGCCCAGACCATGATGTTCTACACCTGGGAGAAGGGCTTCCAATATACGCAGCAGTCGCATGCCCACAACGAGGTGCTGCGGAGCGTGCTGAGAGACCTGCTCATCCAGACCCTGCGCGTTCAGCATAGCGATGTCTATACTCCGCAAGTACAGATGGAAGACGCGCTGTTGCCCGTGCCGCACATGAGGATCACCATCGCCTTCGCCTGCAATCCCACCCAGCGCGAGCGCATCGCAAAGGATGTGGAACAGCTGGTGAAGCAGATGACTGAGGGCAACCTCATCACGCAGGACCTCATCGACGGTTACCTCAAGAATCGCGAGAAGCAGAGTGCCGCTTACAAGGGCAACGAATATACCCGCCGACGCGACTATCTGACGCAGGAGCTGAACGGCATCGTGGTGAAGCAGGGCGATATGACCTACGTCCGCCAGGTGACGCCCGCATCGCTCCGCACCCATCTCAAGCAACTGCTGAAGCAAGGCAACCTGCACGTTGGCTACCTGACGACGGAGTGACAGCGCCTGCCGTTGCCCTGAAAAAGGATGTTGCGACCCTTCGCAAGTTTATTTTTATGATTTTTCTTTGCAGAATCGGAAAAAATGGTTACCTTTGTGGCATTATAAAGCCCTGACGGGTGGCAGATGTGTGGTTAGTTTGTTACCGGCTCATTGCCTCCTGTCAGCTATGTGGTTGATTATTATTAACTTAAATACATTTTATTATGTTCGAAGGACAACCAAAAGGTCTTTATGCGTTGGCATTGGCCAACACTGGTGAGCGATTCGGCTACTACACGATGATAGCCGTCTTCGCATTGTTTCTAAGAGCCAACTTCGGCCTCGATGCCGGATGGGCTGGCGAAATCTACGGCGACTTCCTGATGCTCGTCTACTTCCTGCCGATTCTTGGCGGTATCATGGCCGACAAGTTCGGATTCGGAAAGATGGTGACCATCGGTATCGTCATCATGTTCCTGGGCTATCTGCTGCTCTCCATTCCGCTGGGTGGCAAGGCCGTGGGTCTCGTGGCCATGCTCATCGCTCTGGTGCTTGTGAGTTTCGGCACCGGTCTCTTCAAGGGTAACCTCCAGGTGATGGTGGGTAACCTCTACGACGACCCGCAGTATGCCGACAAGCGCGACGCTGGCTTCTCCATCTTCTACATGGCTATCAACATCGGTGCCCTCTTCGCACCCACGGCAGCCATCATGATTTCTGAGTGGGCCAAGAACGAGCTGGGCTACACCGCTCCCGGCGAGGCTTATCACTTCGCCTTTGCCGTAGCCTGCGCTTCGCTCATCCTCTCCATCGCCATCTACTATGCTTTCCGCGGCACGTTCCGTCACACCGAGGGTGGCAAGAAGACCGCCGCCGACAAGGCTGCTGCCGTTGCCGCTGAGCCCGAGCTCACGAAGGAGGAGACCAAGCAGCGCATCGTTGCCCTGTGCCTGGTGTTCGCCGTGGTGATCTTCTTCTGGATGGCCTTCCACCAGAACGGTCTCTCGCTGACCTACTTTGCCGACGAATTCACTGAGAAGACTGCTTCGGGCGCTAACACAATGCCCTTCGACGTGATCAACCTCGTGATGATCATCTTCATCGTCTATGCCGGCTTCTCGTTCTTCCAGAGCAAGACGCAGAAGGCGAAGCTCATCTCCGCCCTCGTCATTCTCGCTGCCCTGGGCGTGCTCCTCTATAAGTACTATCAGGCTACCGGAACCATCGACATCTCCGCACCTATCTTCCAGCAGTTCAACCCGTTCTATGTGGTGGCGCTGACACCCGTCTCGATGGCCATCTTCGCTTCGCTCGCCAAGAAGGGCAAGGAGCCGTCGGCACCGCGCAAGATTGCCTATGGTATGCTCGTGGCTGCTTCGGCATTCCTCATCATGATGTTGGCCTCGCAGGGTCTGAAGACTCCTAACGAGCAGGCTGCGCTGGCTGAGGCTGGCACGCTGGGTCCGTTGGTTTCTCCCTACTGGCTCATCTCCACCTACCTCATCCTCACCTTTGGTGAGCTCCTCCTGTCGCCGATGGGCATCAGCTTCGTGTCGAAGGTGGCTCCCCCGAAGTACAAGGGTCTGATGATGGGTGGCTGGTTTGGTGCTACCGCCATCGGTAACAAGCTCGTCAGCGTTGGTGGCTACCTCTGGGGCGACCTGCCTTTGTGGGTTGTCTGGGGCGTGTTCATCGTGCTCTGCCTGCTCTCGGCCCTCTTCATGTTCGCCATGATGAAGCGACTGGAGAAGGTTGCATAGCGAGGGTAGATTCCCAATGGGATAAAAAGTATACAATCAACAAAACAATAAAACCCGGGGCAATGACGCCTCGGGTTTTTTTGTGTGGGGAAAAACGATTTAAATGATGTAGGGACGCGGCGTAGGAGATAGTAAATGAAGCATCGTGTGAAGACCCCAAAGGGGTCTCATGTGCTTAACCGCGGGTCTTGACCCGCGGAAGGCGAAATCCCCCTATGAACCGACCCCCAAAGGGGTCGTACGGGACTATGCGTAGAAATAGACGAATTGACAAGCGGGTTGTTGTGCGTCCCCGTTGGGGACGAGGGCATATATTAGAGTTCATCATTCCGCGGGTCAAGACCCGCGGTTATGCACGTGTGACCTCTTCGAGGTCTTACGCCATCGCCTCTCCGCCCCTTACTTCTTCCGCTTGAACACCAGCGACTTGGGGAGCTTCACCCACTTGCTATTCACGACGATACGCAAGGTGCTGCCGTCGTCCTGATGCAGCTGATAGGTGCTATCGGTGAGCTGGGTGAGGGTGGCGTTGAGGTCCTCGCTTCCGTAGTCGTTGATGATCTCCAGGCGGGCCGTGGTGGGCGAGGTGATCTCAGCATCGGTGATGAACCACTTGCGAGGGTCGCGCTTGGCACCGAGATAGCCGGGCAGCTCACCGAAGAGTTCCTGGTCGGGCACGGTGACCGATGAGCCGTAGAAGTCGATGGTGAGCCACACCTGATATTCGTCGTTGACGAGTGTGCCCTTGAACGTGGTGCTGTCGGCCGACTCTTTCGGCTGAAGGGCCGTTGTGGAAGTAGCTTCGTTAGGCGCTACGGCTACGTTCGACTCCTTTCCCGTGATGCCGCAAAGAGAAGTCGTGAAAAGAAAGAATAGCGCCGCCAGCAGGCAGCAGTTGGTGAGATGTATTTGCATGCTTTTGTTGTCTTTGTGGGTGATAGTTGGGGTTTACGCCGGCAAAGGTAATTAATATAAATCAAGAATTGTTGTTTTTTGCCATTTTTTATGCATTTTGAGCCCTTAGTTTAAGATTTTTTTATTAACTTTGCGCCCAAATTCAGACGCGTTAGTTTTTTTATGACAAAAGATATGCTATTTCCCGACTATGTTTTCGAATCGAGTTGGGAAGTTTGTAATAAAGTTGGCGGTATTTACACGGTGTTGTCGACCAGGGCGAAGACCCTGCAGGCAGTTCTTCCCGATAGAATCATCTTCATTGGCCCAGATTGCTGGGGCGACAAGCCGTGTCCCTATTTCAAAGAGCAGAAGACGCCCTTCGACGCTTGGAAACGGCAAGCAGCCAAAGAAGGCCTGGCCGTGAAGGTTGGCCGATGGACGATTCCCGGCGAACCTCTGGCCGTATTGGTCGACTTCAAACCCTATTTCGAACAGAAAAACGAGATCTACACCCGTATGTGGGAGCTCTATGGCGTCGACTCGCTTCACGCCTATGGCGACTACGACGAGGCTTCCATGTTCTCGTATTCCGCCGCCCTGGTGGTGGAAAGCATGTATCGCTTCTTGGAGGGAAGGAACGAAGGCGTCAACGAAGGTAACGATCCCGACGCGTCTGTGGCCCCTCTGAAGGTGGTCTATCACGGCAATGAGTGGATGACGGGCCTGGGATTGCTCTACATTCACACCCGTGTGCCGCAGATTGGAACAATCTTTACAACTCATGCCACGAGCATCGGTCGTTCCATTGCCGGCAACAACAAGCCTCTCTACGACTATCTCTTTGCCTACAACGGCAACCAGATGGCCGATGAGTTGAACGTGCAGAGCAAGCACTCCATAGAGCGACAGACGGCTCACTACGTTGACTGCTTCACCACCGTGAGCGATATTACTGCCCGCGAGTGTGTGGAACTCCTCGACAAGCCCGTCGATGTGGTGTTGCCCAACGGCTTTGAAGACAACTTCGTGCCGAAGGGAGCCACGTTCACCCGCAAGCGAAAGGCCGCACGCCGTCGCCTTTTGAGCATCGCTAACTCGCTGATGGGCACCGACTTAGACGACGATACTTTAATCGTTTCTACAAGTGGCCGCTATGAGTTCCGCAACAAGGGCATCGATGTCTTCATTGAAGCCATGAACCGCCTGTTGCGCGATCGTAATCTGAACAAGAAGGTGCTGGCATTCATCGTCGTTCCCGGATGGGTGGGCGAGCCGCGCCAAGACCTGCAACAGAAGCTCGCGGAAGAGCTGCTTCAGGAGAAGTCGCCCAAGGGTGAGCCGCTGGAGGTTCCCATGATCACCCACTGGTTGCACAACATGGGTCACGACAATGTGCTGAACATGATGAAATTCTATGACATGCACAATCGTGAGGAAGACCGCGTAAAGCTGGTGTTCCTGCCTTGCTACCTCACGGGTAACGACGGTATCATCAACATGACCTACTACGATGTGGTGCTCGGCAACGACCTCTGCATCTATCCGTCGTACTATGAGCCGTGGGGCTACACACCGCTCGAGGCGGTGGCCTTCCATGTGCCGTGCATCACTACCGACCTGGCTGGCTTCGGCCTCTGGGTGAACAAGGTGCTGGGTCATCCGGGCGAGATTCAGGACGGCGTGAAGGTCATCCGCCGCACCGACTACAACTACTCGGAAGTGGCCGACATCATCAAGGAAACGGTGGCCGACTTCTCGAATATGACCGCCGACGAGGTGAAGAAGGCTCGCAAGCAGGCTGAGCAAATCTCGAAGAAAGCCCTCTGGAGCCACTTCATTAAATACTATTATGAGGCCTACGACGTGGCTCTCCGCAAGGCACAGGGTCGCGATGCTCTGATGCTTTGATGGCCGGAGCGTGAAGCGTGGTTTTCAGGACAACCTATATCAGAATTATACAACAGATAGCCTGGGTCCCCCGAAACTAACCAGGCGCCCTTCCCGACGAGGAAGGGGTGGGGGTGAATATTAATTTATGAAGATTAAAGCTGATTACACCAGTGCTCCCGCTTGGAGGGAGCTAACCGTCAAGTCGAGCCTTCCCGAAGAGCTGAATGGACTTAACGAGATTGCACACAACTTGTGGTGGGTGTGGAACTACGAGGCACGCGACATTTTCCGCGACCTCGATCCCGAACTCTACCACGACGTACGTCACAATCCCGTTCAATTGCTCGAGCGATTGAGCTTCAACCGCAAGGAGGAGATCGTGAAGGACAAAAACCTCATGAAGCGCATCAAGAAAGTGTATGAGCAGTTTAAGGCTTACATGAGCGTCGAACCCGACCATTCACGTCCCTCGGTGGCTTACTTCTGTATGGAGTATGGTATGCACTCTGCCCTGAAGATCTATTCGGGCGGTCTGGGCATGCTTGCCGGCGACTATGTGAAAGAGGCCTCCGACTCGAATGTCGACATGTGTGCCGTAGGTTTCATGTATCGTTTTGGATACTTCACCCAGAGCCTCTCTATGGACGGCCAGCAGATTGCCAACTACGAGTCGCAAGACTTCAACTCCCTGCCCATTGAGCGCCAGCTCGATGAGAACGGCAATCCTCTCGTCATCGATGTGCCTTACACAAACTATAATGTTCACGCATACGTGTGGCGTGTCAACGTGGGCCGTGTGAAGCTTTATCTGCTCGACACCGACAACGAGCTCAACTCTGAGTTCGACAAGCCCATCACGCACTCGCTCTATGGCGGCGACTGGGAAAACCGTCTGAAGCAGGAAATTCTGCTGGGTATCGGTGGTATGCAGTTGCTGAAGCGCCTGGGTATCAAGAAGGATGTGTATCATTGCAACGAGGGACATGCTGCCCTCTGCAACCTCCAGCGCTTGTGCGACTACATCGAGGAAGGCCTCACCTTCAATCAGGCTATGGAGCTGGTTCGCGCCAGCGGTCTCTACACCGTTCACACGCCTGTTCCTGCCGGTCACGACTACTTCGACGAAGGTCTCTTCGGCAAGTACATGGGTGGCTATCCCCAGAAGCTGGGCATCTCGTGGGACGAGTTCATCGGCATGGGCCGCATCAATCCCGACGACAAGAACGAGAAGTTCTGCATGTCGACCTTCGCTTGCAACACCTGCCAGGAGGTAAACGGAGTGTCGATGCTTCACGGAAAGGTGAGCCAGAAGATGTTTGCTCCCATCTGGAAGGGTTATTTCCCCGAGGAGAACCACGTGGGCTACGTCACCAATGGTGTGCACTTCCCCACATGGGCTGCTACCGAGTGGCGTAAGCTCTATGCCAAGTACTTCGACGCATCGTTCATGGGCGACCAGTCGAACCAGAAGATATGGGAAGCCATCTACAACTGCCCCGATGATGAGATCTGGGCAACACGTATGGCTCTGAAGAACAAGCTCTTCGCCTACATCAAGGAGCAGTTCCGTGAGACGTGGCTGAAGAACCAGGGCGATCCCTCGCGTGTGGTTAGCCTGCTCGACAAGATGAATCCCAATGCTCTCGTCATTGGCTTCTGCCGCCGCTTTGCTACCTACAAGCGTGCTCACCTGCTCTTCACCGATGTTGATCGTCTGTCGAAGATTGTGAACAACGAAGAGCATCCCGTTATCTTCCTCTTCGCCGGTAAGGCTCACCCCGCCGACGGCGCCGGTCAGGGTCTTATCAAGAAGATCTATGAGATTTCCCAGCGTCCTGAGTTCCTCGGTAAGATCATCTTCCTCGAGGACTACGACTTCCTGCTGGCTCGCCGCCTCGTCTCGGGTGTCGATATCTGGATGAATACGCCGACACGTCCGTTGGAGGCTTCCGGTACATCGGGCGAGAAGGCCGAGATGAACGGTGTCGTCAACCTCTCCGTCCTCGACGGTTGGTGGCTTGAGGGCTATCGCGAGGGTGCCGGCTGGGCTCTTACCGAGAAGCGCACCTATCAGAACCAGGAGTATCAGGATCGCCTCGATGCCGCTACCATCTATGGTCTGCTCGAGAACGAGATCGTTCCTCTCTACTACAAGAAGAACAAGAAGGGCTATAGCGAGGGCTGGATCAAGGTGGTGAAGAACTCCATCTCTCAGATTGCTCCTCACTACACCATGAAGCGTCAGCTCGACGACTACTATTCGAAGTTCTATTGCAAGGAGGCCGCTCGCTTCAAGGAGATTGCTGCCGACGGTTATCGTCTGGCCAAGGACATCGCTCATTGGAAGGAGACGGTGGCTGAGCGCTGGGATGCCGTCAACGTGGTGAGCTCCGAGTGGGAGGTTCCCGCCGCTGGTGCTGAGACGGGCCGCAAGTACAAGATTCGCTATGTCATCAACGAGCAGGGCCTTGACGATGCCATCGGTCTTGAGCTCGTCAACATCCACACGAATAAGAACGGCGAGGAGCATGTCTTCTCGAAGGTGCCTCTGAAGGTTGTCAGCCGCGAGGGTAACAACTATGTGTTCGAAGGCTTGATGGATCCCGACCACTCTGGTATCTTCAAGAGTGCCGTGCGCATGTTCCCGAAGAACGACCTGCTGCCTCATCGTCAGGACTTCTGCTACGTGAAGTGGCTCGAACTCCCGTACTAAGCAACTTTGACCCAATGTAGGGACGCGGCGTGCCGCGTTGTTGGAGAAGAACATCAACCAAGTAACGCGACTCGTAGCGTCCCTACATCATTCAGGGTCAAGAAGTATAAAAATAAAAGCTGGCTGCCAAGTGGCAACCAGCTTTTTTGTGTTCATAGGGGAGAGGGGTGTGGAGTCGCTTGTTTCGTTCCCTTTGTACCCTCCGTGTTCCCTTTGGTGAGATTACTCGCCCTTGATGGCAGCTACGCCGGGGAGCACCTTACCCTCGATGGCCTCGAGCAGAGCACCACCACCGGTAGAGATGTAGCTCACCTGGTCGGCCATACCGAACTTGTTGATGCAAGCCACCGAGTCACCACCGCCGATGAGCGAGAAGGCACCGTTGGCAGTAGCCTTAGCGATAGCGTCGGCAATAGCCTTCGAACCACCGATGAAGTTGTCGAACTCGAATACGCCGGCAGGACCGTTCCAGAGGATGGTCTTTGCGCTCTCGATAGCCTCGGCAAATGCCTTGCGGGTCTCTGGACCAGCATCCAGGCCTTCCCAACCTTCGGGAATAGCGTTGGCGGGGCATACCTGTGTGTTGGCATCGTTGGCAAACTTGTCAGCGGCGATGCAGTCGCTACCCAGCACGAGGTTCACACCATTCTCCTTGGCCTTCTTGATGACGTCGAGGGCAACGTCGAGCTTGTCCATCTCAACGATTGAGTTACCAATCTCGCCACCCTGAGCCTTCGCGAAGGTGTAGGTCATACCACCGCAGAGGATGAGGTTGTCGACCTTGCCGAGCAGGTTCTCGATGATACCGATCTTCGTCGAAACCTTCGAACCACCCATGATAGCGGTGAACGGGCGCTTGATGTTCGAGAGGATGTTGTCGACGGCGTTCACTTCCTTCTCCATGAGCAGACCAAGCATCTTGTGGTCGGCATCGAAGTAGTCGGCGATGACGGCGGTAGAAGCGTGCTTGCGGTGTGCGGTACCGAAGGCGTCCATCACATAGCAGTCAGCATAGCTGGCGAGTGTCTTGGCGAACTCCTTCTGGCTGGCCTTCATGGCCTTCTTAGCCTCGTCGTACTCGGGTGTACCTTTCTCAACACCTACGGGCTTGCCTTCTTCCTCAGGATAGAAGCGCAGGTTCTCGAGCAGCAGAGCCTCACCCATCTTCAGGGCAGCAGCCTGCTCCTGAGCCTTAGCGCAGTCGGGAGCGAAGGTTACGGGAACACCAAGGGCCTCAGCCACAGCGTCCTTAATCTGACCAAGCGAGAACTTCGGGTTCACCTTTCCTTTGGGCTTACCCATGTGGCTCATGATGATGAGAGCACCACCGTCGGCCAGCACCTTCTTCAGGGTGGGCAGAGCGCCGCGAATGCGGGTGTCGTCCGTGATCTTACCATTCTCATCGAGGGGCACGTTGAAGTCAACGCGCACGATTGCCTTTTGTCCGGCAAAATTAAATTCGTTGATTGTCATAATTAATAATATTTATTGAATGAGTATAATACCTTCTTTGATATCCATGCAAAGTTACAATAAATTCTTGATATTCCGTTGCTTGTGGTTTATATTTTAGCGTTTTTTTATGTTTGCAGGTTTCCTTCGTGCTTTCACTCGTGGTTTACTGGCTACCGACGTTGCCACTTGTGCTTGATTTTCACCTCCTTGCGTTGCGACATTTCCGAGGGATTTGTGCCGGGCCATCCTTCAGGAACTTCCATGTTGTGGCCCGCGTAGAAGGTTTTCCAGTAGTCGGTGATTTGTCCTTCATCGTTGTGGAACGACATCGGAATCGGCTGAAAGATGCGTTGTCCCTTGCGGTCGACAAAGGCGAACTGAACGAGCTCCGAGCAATAGATGTCGTCGTTGTCGGGCAAGTAGAGGTAGTCGTATGCATGTCCCAGATACTCGCGAGCGCGGGCCACCGATTGCCTACGGTCGCACTTGCGTACCGAAGCAGCTACATAACGGCCCGGTTGGCTGAGCAACGAGTCTAGTGGGGTGATGACGACCCCTTTGCCAACAGCTTCAATGACGCTATCGGCGCCGATGACGATGGCTACATGGTCGATCATGCCCGGCGTTACTTCAGTAATGGCATTGTTCTTTTCAGCAACGTGGAATAGTAGGTCGCCTTCACGCAAAGCCATTGACTGACAACCTGTTAGCATCAGGCAAGCAATGATGAAGCTCATCGCGAGCGATGTCTTCAGGCTACGCTTTCGATTATTCATCGTCTTTCAGATGCTGGTAGATTTCTTTTGTCCAATCCGACCCGTTGGCAGGACAGAAGGTGCGGATGCCGAGTTGGCTGGCCGTTGCCACATTGCGTGGGCCGTCGTCAACGAAGAGGGTTTCGCTGGGCAGGATGTTCTCTTTGGAGAGAATGTGCATGAAGAAGCTGGGGTCGGGTTTCATGAACTTCACCTCGAAGCTTTTATATTCGGCATCGAAATAGGAGGAGAGCGGATTGCCCTCGCCATCGAACTCGTCGCTCTCTGCCCAGCTCATCATGAACGGATTGGTGTTCGAGAGCAAGATGAGGCGATAGCCTTCTTTGCGTAGTTGTCGTAAGATGTCAAGGTTGCGCTTGGGCAGTTCGCTATGATACGAAAGCCACGCCTGGCGGCACTCGTCGTAGCTGATGTCGTGGCCGGCAATATCACAGAGCTTGCTCAGAAACTCGTCGGCCGTGATGCTACCTATTTCCAAGTCGCCGAAGATGCCTCCTTGTGTGTAGGGGTCGAGGCGTTTCTCGGCGTCGGCGATGCCCAGTTGTTTGAAACTTTCCACCGCCTTTGCGTGGTCGAGGGTGATGATGACTCCTCCGAAATCGAAGATGATGTTCTTAATCATATCTGATGTTTTGTTGTTTCTAAATTCGTGTGTTGCTTACGTTCCTATTAATTAGGTGATGATGTATATATGGTACCTTTATCCCAGTAGGACTTAGCTCTTTTGGTCATTTTATAGGAAAGAAATTAGAATAATTATCATAATTACGTTCAGAAAATATATTTATTAATGGTAGAAATTATTCTAATTATGATAATTTCTTTCCGATAAACCTTACACGGTCTGTCTGCTGAGGTCAAATTGTATATAGTTCCCATTTTTTATATTGCTTTAATGAAACAGGTCGAGTTTGTTTCGGCGCGCCTCTTCGATGCTCATCAGCTCTTCATGCTTCTGGCGGTAGTTGCGGCGCATCTCTTCCTGTTCCTTCCGGATGTGCTCCACATAGCTGCTGCTCTCCTTAGGATTGAACAGGCGGTTGGCGGCAATCACGTTTTGTGCGGCGTCTTTCAGCCAAACGACAACGCCGCTATATTCGGGTGCAATCTTCAATGCCGCATGCAAGGCGCTGGTGGTAGCTCCGCCAATCAGAATGGGAATGCTCATTCCAGCCCGTTCCATTTCAATCGCTACGTTCACCATCTCTGCAAGCGAGGGCGTAATCAGTCCGCTCAGTCCGACGGCATCGGCATGTGTGCTCCTGACCGTTTCCACAATCTTCTCGGCGGGAACCATCACGCCGAGGTCGATGACTTCATAGCCGTTGCAGGCAAGAATCACCGAGACGATGTTCTTTCCGATGTCGTGAACGTCGCCCTTCACCGTAGCCATTACGATCTTTCGTGCTTGGCTCTTGTCGCGCTTCGCGTCTTCGGTTTGGGTAGAGGCATTCAGATAAGGTTGCAGAATGGCGACGGCCTGCTTCATGGTCCTCGCGGTCTTCACCACCTGGGGCAGGAACATCTTGCCTTCACCGAACAAGCGGCCCACCTCGTCCATCGCGCTCATGAGCGGGCCTTCAATGATGTCGACGGCCTTACCGTATTTCTGCATGGCTTCCATCAGGTCGCTCTCCAGATGTTCGCCGTTACCTTTGCGAAGTGCCAGGCCCAGCCGTTCCTCCACGCTCATCTCTTCTCGCTTCTCTTGGGCGTTGTCGGCGGCTGGTCCCTTCTCTTCTTTCCTTGCCAGAATGTCCTGACTGAGCTTAATCAGGTCGTCGGCGGCATGGGTGCGTCGGTTCAGCACCACGTCTTCCAGCACGTCGAGTTCTGCTTTAGGAATATCGCTATAGGCGACCTTCGTTGCTGGGTTCACGATGCCGAAGTCCATTCCTGCACCAATAGCATGATAGAGGAACACGGCGTGCATGGCCTCGCGAATGTAGTTGTTGCCCCTGAAGGAGAACGACAAGTTGCTCACGCCGCCGCTCACATGGGCACCAGGCAGGTTCTGGCGAATCCAGGCCGTAGCCCGTATGAAGTCCTTGGCGTAGGCGTCGTGCTCTTCCATTCCCGTTGCAATCGCAAGAATGTTCGGGTCGAAGATGATGTCTTGCGGCCGCATGCCGACCTCCTCGGTGAGAATGCGATAGCTGCGGGCGGCAATCGCGATGCGTCGTTCGTAGCTGGTGGCCTGCCCCTCTTCGTCGAAGCACATCACCACTACGGCTGCTCCCATCTGTCTGACGTCGCGGGCATGAGCCTTGAACACCTCCTCGCCCTCCTTGAGCGAGATGGAGTTCACGATGCACTTTCCCTGCATGCACTTCAGACCCGTCATGATGACATTCCAGTCGGAAGAGTCAATCATCACCGGCACGCGAGCAATATCGGGATCGGAGACGATGAGATTCAGGAACGTCTGCATCTCTTGAGCCGCATCGAGCAAGCCGTCGTCCATGTTGATATCAAGCACCAAAGCGCCGTCGGCCACTTGCTTGCGGGCGATGCTCAAAGCCTCGTCGTAGTTCTTCTCGTTGATGAGTCGCAGGAACTTGCGCGAGCCTGCTACGTTGCAACGCTCACCAACATTCACAAAAGGAATCTCGGGTGTGAGTCGCAAGTGCTCCAAGCCTGCTAGCAGCAAGTCGTTGTGACGGGGTAGGGGTGTATGTGGCTTCTTGCCTTCGGCTAATTCGGCGAAGCGTTTGATGAAGGCATCGGTCGTTCCACAACAACCACCCAGGATGTTCACCAGTCCTTCATCGATGTATGCTTCCACCTGTGATGCCATCTCGTCGGGAGTCTGGCTGTATTCGCCAAGTTCGTTGGGCAGACCTGCATTGGGGTAGGCGCTGACGAGGTAGGGCGAGTGTTGTGCCAGCTGCTTCAGGAAGGGGAGCATCTCGTCGGCACCGAACGAGCAGTTCAGTCCAACTGAGAAGATGTTGAACGAGCTGATGGTGGCAAGGAACGCTTCCAGCGTCTGACCGCTGAGCAATCTGCCTGCCTTGTCAGCGATGGTGATGCTGAGCATGATGGGAAGCTTCAGCTGCCGCTGTTCCATCATATTGCTCACGGCGGCAATAGCCGCTTTGGCATTCAGCGTGTCGAAAATGGTTTCTATCAGAAATGCATCGACGCCTCCTTCGGCCAAAGCCTCCGCCTGTTCGTAGTAGGCGTCGTAGAGTTGGTCGTAGGCGATGTCTCTATAAGCTGGGTTGTTAACGTCGGGCGAGATGGAAGCGGTCTTGTTGGTTGGACCCATCGAACCCGCCACGAATCGCGGTTTATCGGGTGTGCTGAATTCGTCGGCCACCTTCCTGGCTATCTGCGCTCCACGGAGAGCCATCTCGCGGCTCAAGTGTTCCAGATGATAGTCGGCTTGCGAGATGCGTTGTGCCGAGAACGTATTGGTTTCGATGATATCGGCACCGGCCAGCAGATATCGGCGGTGGATGTCGGCGATGACGTCTGGGCGCGTAAGGTTCAGCACGTCGTTGTTTCCCTTTAGTGGAACGGCTGTTGGCGTGATGCCGGTCTTCCAGTCGCTGCCTCCGAGCATGCTGTTATGGAAGTCGCGCTCCGTCAGGCCATACGACTGAATCAGCGTTCCCATTGCTCCATCGAGAATGAGAATCTTTTGTTTGGAAAGTGATTCTATAGTTGTCATCCTGAAGTGGGGTTTAAGAGATGCGCTACGCGCTGTTGAGAGAGTGTTGAGTGCGCTACGCGCTGTTGAGAAAGAGTCGAGATGCGCTACGCGCTGTTGAGAGAGTAAAGAAGGCAAGACAAGACAAGCTACGCCTCCGTATCACAGCAGAATTGAGTAATCATAATTATCAATTATTAATTGTCAATTATTAATTATTCAATAGTGCTTGATGACCCGATCCATCTCCCGACGGTCTTCCTTCTCCTTCAGCGTCTGGCGCTTGTCGTACATCTTCTTACCTCTGCAGAGGGCGATATCGACTTTGGCGCGACCGTTTTGGTCGATGAAGATGAGTGTCGGAACAATGGTGTAACCGGGCAGCTTGTCGGCTTCCTGCAGCTTGTTGATCTCGCGTCGCGTGAGCAGCAGCTTGCGTTCGCGCTTTGCTTCGTGGTTGGCATACGAGCCGTAGAAGTAGGGCGAAATGTTCATGCCCTTCACCCACATCTCACCATTCACAATATAACAATAGGTGTCGACCAGCGAAGCCTTGCCGGCTCTGATCGACTTGATCTCTGTGCCCGTGAGCACAATGCCCGCCGTGAATTCCTCCACGAAGAAGTATTCAAACGACGCCTTCTTGTTCTTTATCTGTATGGGACTCTTCTTGCGGAGTTCCAGTTGTTCCTTGTTCATCTCTCTCGTTTGTTTATCATTTCACCGTGCAGAAGTTGTCCAGATGCTCGTCAACGTAGTAGGCAACGGCAGCCGTCCATTGCTCCTCGTTCTCCACGAACGTGTCGTCGCAATCGTCGAACTCCGGATGCTGCTCGAAGAGTGCCATGAACTCATCTTCCGAGCAATCGCGCTCGAGGTCTTCGTGGCAGCCCAGATAGAGCTTCTTCACCTTGTTCATCAGTTTTGCCAACTCGGCAATGTCCCACATGCGCATAGCTTTGGCAAACGGATTCTGGAAGAAGAAAGGTCCGTAGCCGTTATGGATGAGTTGCACGAAGCCGCCGTCCATCACCTCCTCATGCAACATGTGGTAGGCGAGCAGCGTCACCTGGTCGGCACTCAGCTCGTTCATGTTGTCGGCATTCAACTCGCCGCCGATGGCTTCCAGCGTCGCTTCGATGACGGTGGAGAGAAAAGCGTCGGGCCCCGACTCGGCAGCCTGTCGCAGCTTGGCATCGCTGATGATTACTTCTTTCATAACTATCAATAACTTTTCTGTCTCAATCAATCACGGCAAGTATGTGCCGTAAAACACCGCAAAGATACTCATAATAATTCAGAAAACGCATATTTCTTTACGTATTTTTGCGTGAAAAGCCGCGAAAAAGCACTTTTTTTGCTTTTTTCGAAAAAAAAACGCGAAAAAGTTTGGTGGAAACAAAAAAACGATGTACCTTTGCAACCGCAAATCAGAAATCAAACCTCTGACGAGCACCACGAGCACTCTTAGCTCAGTTGGTAGAGCAACTGACTCTTAATCAGTGGGTCCAGGGTTCGAACCCCTGAGAGTGTACGAAGAAGGCGGCTTTCGAGCCGCTTTTTTCGTTTTCGTACATTCTTTTGTCCAGCAGCATCTGTTGTTCCTTGTCCAAAAGCATCTTTTTCCTGTTCAGCAGCATCTGTGTTCCAGTCCAGCAGCATCTGTTTGGCCTTTCGTTCACAAATGGATACTCGGTCATTCTCCCTTGTTTGTCACATCGTCACATTGTCACATTGTCACAATAAGGGGGTGGCGATGTGCACGGGCAATTTCCCCTTGGTTGTCACATCGTCACATTGTCACATTGTCACAATAAGGGGTTGCGATGTGCACGGAAGTAGATTTGTGCATATTTATTTAAATAATTGTATAATTATTATATATAATATCCATATTAAGTATTAATATACAATAATTACCCTTTTAGGCACATTCGTTTGTGTGAATGTAGGGGCGCAGCGGGCATGTTTTTGGCTGTTTTCTTCTCCAAAAATGCATTTCGCAGCGTCCTTACTTCGCTTTCATGGCTGATTTTGTTCAGGAAATACTGTTTATTTGTTATATATATTATTATTATAAAATGATGTATAGTAATGAGAGAGGGGGTTAGTATTTTTAAAATTAACATTATTTTATAATAATATATATTAATTAATAATATGATTTATCAATCATACTCCCTCTCTTCAGCGTGCATATGTGCAGGGGCTTATTGTGACAATGTGACAATGTGACGTTGTGACAAAAGACGGTTCTCTGGAGGCGTTGCATATGTGCAGGAGCTTATTGTGACAATGTGACAATGTGACGTTGTGACAACTGGCTTGCCCGTGAACGCCCGTAAATCGTTGAAAGCTATGCTTTTGCACTCGGAAAGCTATGCTTTTGGATGCCTAGAGCTATGCTTTCGGACACGGAAAGGTATGCTTTCGGAAGCGAAAAACAATGCTTTTGACGTCCAAAAGCTATGCTCTAGAGGTTACAGAGCAATGTTCTAGTGGTTACAGAGCAATGTTTTAGTGCTTACGGAGCAATGTTTTTGCAATGTTCTTGCGTTATGAGAGTGTTGCAATCGGGCTATGAGAGTGTTTTACTGATCATATATGGAGATTATTTCACGGAAGATGTTTGTGTTATGAAAGAAAAGTCGTATCTTTACACCGCGAAAGGAGCAATTGGAGGGAGTAGGAAACGATTAATGAATACAGGTGATGCAATTCATCGTAAAACGGAACGATAGTTATGAGCAAGAAGAGCTGTTTGAAGAAGGGCTGTGGATGTCTGCTGGTTGTTGCGATGGTGATTGCCATCGTCTTGGCGATAATCGCTTATTTGTCGAAACCAAAGTGGCACGACGAGTACGGAAGTCGATACTTGGATGTTTCTTACGGAAGTCGTCCTCACAACACCTATGATCTTTACCTTCCTACAGATGCGGCAACCCAGGACAGCCTGGCTCTCATCTTGTATGTGCATGGTGGCTCATGGATAGGAGGCGATAAGGCAGAACACGCAGGTGATTGCTATGCATGGGTCGAGAAGGGCTATGCCACCGCCACGATGAATTATAGCCTGCTCAAGGAAGAAAACACTTCGCTGGTCACTATGCTTGACGAGATTGAGAAGTGTGTGGAGCACATCGTCGGCTTGGCTGCCGAGAAAGGAGCCCACATCCGTCAGATGGCTATCGGCGGCACCTCGGCAGGTGGTCATCTTTCGATGATGTATGCCTACAACCACCGCCACCCGTTGCCGCTACAGTTTGTGGCTGTCAAAGTCGGCCCCGCAGATTTTCGCATTCTGTTCCCCTACGATGCGAATGCTTCGGCAAAAGACGCAGAGAACTTCGTTTTCAGCTGTACGGGCAAACACATCAGTGCCGACAGCCTCTCCCCACAACGAATGGATAGCATCAAATTGCAGGCTTCTCCCGTCTGTTACATCAACGATTCCACAGCGCTACCCGCAATTTTCGCCTATGGAGGAAAGGATGGACTCGTGAAGCCTGACCACTATCGCGCTCTGCAAACGGCATACGATCGTCTTGGCAAGCGTTACGACCTGATTGTATTTCCTAACTCCGGACACATTCTGATTGGCGATAAGGAATGCATGGAGCGTTACGACAGTACCTTGAACGCCTATTGCAAGACTTATTTTGGATACTAGACGCAATAGGCGGAATCAGAAGTACTAGGAATGGCAACATCTCTCTCAGCAGAGAGTCGTTTGCTGCTTTGCCCGTGTCATGCTAACGATGCTGCGTAGGTGAAGCAGTCGGGGAAGCGTTGCTCGAGCTGCTGGGGCATTGAGGCGAAGAGGCCGAAGAGGGCGCTTCCGCTTCCGCTCATCTGCGCATAGATGGCCCCCATGTCGTAGAGTTGCGCCTTGATGGCTGCTAGCTGCGGATGCATGGCGAAGAGTGGTGGCTCGAAGTCGTTGGTGATCAGATTGCGCCACTCGGCAACGGGCTCTGCAACGATGTCGCGGCAACAATGGTCGGGTTTGCAGGGCGAGATGGCTGCATAGGCGTCGCGTGTGGACACGGCTACGGGCGGTTTCACGATGGCGATGTAAAGACCGCTCAACTGTTGGCTGAGATGAGGCAGCGGCTCAAGCTGTTCGCCAATGCCGGTGGCGTAGGCAGGCTCTGAAGTGATGAAGAACGGGCAGTCGGCACCCAGCTTCATGGCGTATTGTTGCAGGCGCGGGGTATCGATGCCGAGCTGGAACTGGTCGTTGAGCAGACGCAGCATGAAGGCTCCGTCGCTGGAACCACCACCCATTCCTGCCTGCGAGGGAATGGTCTTGTGCAGGCGAATGCTAACGGGTGGGAGGTCGTAGTCAGCCGCTAACAGCTGGTAGGCACGCACGACGAGGTTTCGCTCGGGCGGTCCCTCTACCGCATTTCCAGTGATAACAAGAGCGGGAGCGTCGGCCAGCGGTTCAGCCACGACTTCCAACGTGTCGTAGAGCGGGATGGGATAGAAGACGGTTTCGAGATTATGATAGCCGTCAGGACGACGTGAAACGATGTTCAGTCCTAAGTTGATTTTTGCACAGGGATGAAGCATGGGGAGAGTTGAGAGTTTAGAGTTTTTTCTCCGCTTCGCTACGAAAGCGCCGCTTCGCGTCGAGCGGAGAGTTTAGAGTTTAGAGTTCTTTCTCCGCTTCGCTACGAAAGGCTACGGGTAGGCGAGCTTGCTCGGGAATGAGCGCCGCTTCGCGTCGAGCGGAGAGTTGAGAGATATTATTTTGATGAATGGCAGAGCTGTTGATAGGGACATGTGGTACAACGGGAGCGTTCGGCCGTGGGCGTGAAGGAGAGCTGCGGGTCTTGGATTTCGGCAAGGACATCGTTGAGTTTCTCCATGAATGGCTGGCGATATAGCTCGATGTCGCTAATAAGCTCTTTGTCGATTTTCAGGATGGGCGTCTTGGCCATCTCCGCGGCATGCTGGATGTAGAGCAGGGCAGGCGAGATGGTGGCTGAGCTATTCACGGCTGTGCTGAGAGAGCTTTTCTGTTGGCTGGGTGTAGCATCGGTGGTTTCCTTTCTCCATCCTTTACTACGAACGATAATCGCGTAGAGCATGGTTTGGAGGAAGTAGTCAGAGTGATATTTGTCGATGTTGTCAACAGAGAAGACGTCGTCGAGTGAAGGAATGGCGTTGGCCAGATGGCTACCAGTTTTGTAGTCTACCACCCTGATGTTACCATCCTTTTCGTCGAGTCGGTCGATTTTTCCAAAGAGCGTGATGTTGGACGGGCTCACCTTCATCTCCACGGGAAGCTCGTTGCCGAGAATCGTGAACGGGGCATACTCGCGGTCAATCTTCAACAACTGCTGCAGATAGCCGATGATGACACGTCGGTTGATGATCTGCAGGCCGTTCAGGTCGTCAATCTTGCATGCGAGTTTCTGGCAAAGTACGTTATCGACGATGCGCTCTATCTCGCCGCGATTTTTAAGGTAGTAGTCGAGGTCGTCGGCTGTGATGCGTGGGTTGCGTTGTTTCAGCGTGTCGTAGATGGCTCGTGCCGACTCGTGGAAGATGTCGCCAAAAGCAATGCGGTCGATGTCGTCGCCGACGGGTTCATCGCTCTCCCGCAGGTTCATCACATATTTATAGAAGAACTGCATCTGGCAGCGCAGATAGGTGTTGATGGCCGTTGGCGACATCTTGTGCATCTGCTTCAGTCGATCGGCGACGAGTGGAGTCTTCTCCATGCTCGTAGGACGGCCGGGAGTGGTCGTCTGACCTGTGGTGAGCGACTGCCGACCGATTTTTTGCGAGCTCTCTACCAACAGCTGCTGCATGAAACGGCTCATCTCGCCCGTTTGTCCTTCTTGCGTGGCGTTGTTGTATGTGAGCGTGATGTCGGAAGCCCGTTGCAGCAGCCGATGGAAGTAATAAGCGTAGATGGCAACTTTGTGGTCGATGGTGGTGAGCTCGTAGGCGCGACGCACGGAGTAGGGGATGAACGACGAGTCGTTGATGCCATGAGGAATGTTCCCCTCGTTGCACGAGAGCAAGAGCAGATGGTCGAAGTCGAGGTTGCGCGTCTCGAGGACTCCCATGATCTGAATGCCCTCAATGGGCTCTCCGTGGAAGGGAATGCTCGTTGAATTAACAATCTGCAAGAGCAGCCGCCGCAGCGTTGTTGTGTCAGTCGTGAGGTCGCCGCTTGCCATGAGCTCGTGCAGGCGGTTTACGATGGTGTAGAACTTGAACAACGACTCCTGGAAGAACGGGTCGTCGACCGTCGACTTGGTGTTCACGCCGATGAGCTGTAGCGTCTGTAGCAGCCATTGGGCGAGCCCGTCGGGCGTTGTGTCGGCGCATTCGGGCAGCTCTTCAGGCAGATACCGCATGTAGGGATGCTGCTTCAGGCGTTCGTGCATCCTGCGCTTGCGACGTGGGTTCACGGCCAGCAGGTAGTCGGCGAGCTGGTCGATGAGCGACATGAAGGGCGATTGCGACAGCGGATAGCCCGTGGTGACGTTGGCCTTCTTCACTTCTGTCGGCAGATTGTGGATGACGCTGGGCAGAAGACTCTCGTCGCAAAGGACGATGGCCGTGCGTCGGCCAGCATCGATGCGGCCGTTCTGCCTGAGCCAGTTTGCCACATAGCGTGCCTGTGCATCCTCAGTAGGCGACGCGAGGTAAGTGATGTCCTTGTGCGTAGAGAAATTGTTGTAGATGGCGTCGTCGCTGATGTCGAGCTCGTTGGGGAAATGTTCGAGATACTTCCCGATGTAGTAGCCGGCTTCGTTCCCCATGTAGTAACGGTCGAAGTCCCAGTAGAAGCGAGCCTTGCCGTGATGCTTCAGGAAGCTGAAGAGCGTCTGCTCGACCTTGTTGACCATGTTGAATCCAACGAAGACGAACAGGTCGAACTGGCGTCCCATCGCCTGGAGGAATTGCTCGGCACCCTTGTCGGTGGAAAGCTGGCTGACGACTTGGCGATAAATGGAGCCCTCGTAGCCGAGTCCCTGCTCTTGCAGCCGACTGTTGTAGGCGGAGTAGATGTCGTAGATGTGGCTCCATAGTTTCAGGAACCGCTGCTTCAGCTCGGTGTCCTGATCGTCGGAGAAGTTGTTGAAGAACTTCTTGAGCAACTGCTTCTGTTCGTCGGTGAGGTAGCTCAGGTCGTCGTATTCGTGGATGTCGCGCAGATTGGCAAACACCTTGCTGGCATCGGCCATGTTCTTATCGATGTCGTCGAAGTCGGCGATGAGCAACTGTCCCCACCCGTAGAAGTGGTCGAGTGTTTCGTTGATGCCCGTCGTGGCTGTGAATATCTTGTGCAGGTCGCACACCAGTTTGATGGGGTCGGCGGTGGTGAGCGTCGTGTTCTTCTGGAAGAGCTCGCTGATGGTGAGGTAGGAGGGACTCCAGATGGGCTTCTCCACCTGCGTGGCCAGGCATTCGTTCATGAAGAGCGATGCTCGCTTGTTGGGGAAGACGATGGCGACGCGTGCCAGGTTCTCGCCGTGTTTGCGGAGTATGTCGCGGGCTACGTATTCAAGGAATGATGGATGTGTCATATTTTGAGTTGAGAGTTGAGAGTTGAGAGTTTAGAGTTCTTTCTCCGCTTCGCTACGAAAGCGCCGCTTCGCGTCGAGCGGAGAGTTTAGAGTATTAGGATATGGAGGCATCGAGGAAGACTTCCTGGGTTTTGTTGCTGTAGACGTACCACAGATAGCCTTGCACCTGCTCGTAGCCCATGCTCTTGAGGGTCGACATGTAGCGTCTTACCTGTGTCTCATATTCTCCATTGGGCTTGCCGAACTTGAAGTCGATGACGATGAACTGCTGGCCATCGGTGATGACGCGGTCCGGTCGATGCTCGACAACCTTCTTCTCGACGGGGTTGTATTCGAGGATGGTGCACTCGTTGAACACCTGCCAACGAGCGGAGAACCAGTCGGCCACCTTGGGACTATGCAGGCGCTCGTCGATCATGTTGACGAGCTTCTGGCGTGTGAGCTCGTTGCCATAAAGAACGCCCTGTTCCTCCAAACGGGTGATGGCGGCAGGAATATCGTCGGCGGTACGAATGCTCGAGAAAAGATTGTGCAGGATGTTACCCAGGTTGAGGTACATCTTCTGCCGTTCTTCCTCGTCGTCGCCCTTGATGAAGTCGCGACTCTGGTTGCTCTGCTTGAAAGATGTCTGCACTGGGAAGCTTTCGAGATTCAGCTTGACGGGCAGGGATGGTTGCAGGAAGACGTTCTTAGTTTCTTCCTTTTCCTTCTTGGCTTTCGGGGCAAGGCAGCCGTATTCGAAGAGTACGGGGTCGCTGGGCTTCTCTTTCTTCTTTGTTTTCTTCTGTCCATCGTCTTCGCTGAAGCCTGAAAGCTGGCTGCCGGGGAGTTCTTTCGCGACATCTGCCAGACATTTCTCGATGATCAGGGAGCGTCCGCTGCTATTGCCCCGCTTGCCAACGACGAACATGCTGTCCTTGGCACGCGTGAAGGCTACGTAGAGCAAATTGAGGTTGTCGACCATGTTTTGCAAGTGCTCGTGCTGATAGTCGGGCTCGTAGACGGAGCCCTTCATCTGTGAGGCGCTGAAGTCGACGGGCACAAGGGGCAGCTGGTTGAACGGTTTGGCATCGTCGGACAACTCACACCAGATGAGCGACCCTGCTTGCTCCAACCTCCAGTCGCAGAAGGGAAGGATGACATGATCGAATTCCAAGCCCTTGCTCTTATGAATGGTGAGCAGGCGGATTCCGTCGGCGCTGTCGCTCTGAATGGATTTCTTGTGAATTGTCTCGTCCCACATGTCGAGGAACGACTGAATGTCGGTGATGTTCTCGTTGAGGAACTGGCTGAGCTGGTCGAAGAATGCACAGACGTAAGCACTCTCATCGTTGAGACGGCTGATCTGGAAGATGTCGAAGAGCCGTTCGACGAGTTCGAAGAGTGGCATGGTGAGCAAGTCGTCGAAGTGGTTGACGTAGTCGGCCGGCAACAGGTCGTCGACCTTCGTAAGGTCGGCGAAGAGCTCGTCGTCGCGCAGGGCCGTCTTCAGCACCTGCCGCTGATAGAGCTTGCAGAGGGTTGCCTTACCTAGCAGGTCTTGCTGATTGACGAGTGTGTAGAGTGCCCGCACCAATATGTTAACGGCGTCGGAGGCATCGAGCCAGAAGGCTTCGCTTGAAACCAGCCTCACATGGGGCATCTCTTCCATGAGATATTCGCCAATCATTCGTATGGTGCGGTTCGACCTGACGAGGATGGCAATCTTGCTGTCTTCCACTCCGATGGCGTGCAGCTCTTCAATATAGCCCTTGATGCGCTTGAGCGTTTCGTCACGGTAGTCGTCGTCCGTGAGCAGTTCCACACGCACATAGCCCGAGTCAGGGAGTTTATTGGGAACTACTTGCTTCAAGCCATCGTAGGCTCGCGTCAGCTGATCGGCTTCTGTGGAGTCGCCCTCAACCAGTTGTTTGTATTCCTCCTTGTTTGCAACGTTGAAGAATGCGTTGTTGAAGTCGATCATCCTGCGCGACGATCGATAGTTGACGGAAAGCGGCTGCGACACCATCTGGCTGGCAGGAAACTCGTGCTCGATGTCGTTCAGCAAGCGCCAGTCGCCCGAGCGCCAACGATAGATGCTCTGCTTCACGTCGCCCACGATGAGGTTTTTCGAATCGTGATGGCTCATGCATTCCTTCAGCAACACCTTGAAATTCTTCCATTGTATGGTGCTGGTGTCCTGAAACTCGTCGATCATGATGTGGTTGAGCTGCGAACCGATTTTCTCGAAGATGAATGGTGAGTCGGAGTCGGCGATGAGTTCGCTGAGCAACGACTGCGTTTCGCTAAGCATGAAGCGATTCTGGGCGCTGTTGAGTTCGTTGAAGCGGGTGGCGATGCTGTCGAGCAGGCGCAGTTGGTTCATGTGGCGCAGCGTGAGCATTGCCGACTTGTAGAGTTTGGCCTGGCGGGGGCGTTCCTTCTCGGCATCAATAAGCAGTTGCCCAATCACGTCGTTAACGGCCCTATAGGCAGGCGATGCGTCGTTTCGGTCGGCAGCCTTGACCCAGGTGGAAGGATCGTTGATGGCATCGGTGATGCGCTTGCCGACAATCTTTTCGTCGTAGAACTTGCCGTCGCGCAGCTTGATGAAATAGCCTGCTGGTCCGCTGGCGCGGTTCGAAAAGTCGTCAACTGTTACCTGGTATTGGTCGAGAGCGTCGAAGAATGTGTCGGCATATTTCTTCATGGTGTCGACAGCTTTGTCGCGGATGGTGCGTAGCATCTTCGTGTATTGCTGGAAGAAGTCCTTGCTATGCAGCACCTCGTTGATCTTGTCGCCGTGGGCGCGATAGACGTCCTTGAAGATGTTGTTGCCGAATTGCTTGATCTGGCCGATGACATTCCACGATTTGTCGTTATCGATGGATTCGTTGATGTAGTCGAGAATCCAAGCCAGCTCCTGACTGTTGTTGTTCAGGCTGTCGATGAGGTCGTCGACGGCCTGCTCTTCCACCTGCTCGTCGTTGAGGGCGATGCGAAGGTTTGCGGTAAGGTCGAGCTCGCGTGCCAGATTGCGTAGCACACCTTGGAAGAAGGCGTCGATGGTCTCGACGCGGAAATAGCTGTAGTTGTGGATGAGCTCGCGCAAAGCCTTGGCTGCCTGCTGGGAGGCCTGTTCCTCCGAGACGCCCAGTTCTTTCACGATGCACTCCATGTAGTCGTTGGAGTCGGGCAGCCGTTTCCAGATGCCGTAGAGCTGGCTGAGGATGCGTGTCTTCATCTCCTCGGTGGCCTTGTTGGTGAAGGTCACGGCGAGGATGCTCTTGTATGACTGCGGATTGCTGATGAGCAGCTTGATGTAATCTACCGCCAGGCGAAAGGTCTTTCCTGTGCCTGCGCTTGCCTTATAGACTGTGAGTGTTCCCATGTATGTTTTGATGTTGTCTTTGATTGTTGATGCTTTTGAATTGATTGCTACCACTTCCGGAACAGTTCGAAGCCGAACGTGCAACCGATGCGCTCGAAGCGGCCGTTGCGGTTGCCCACGAAGACTGCCAGCGACGCCACGCGCATGGTGAAGCCGTAGCCGAACTCCACGTAGGGCTTCAGCTCTTCGGCCATGACGGCACCCAGATAGATGCGTTCCATCTCGATGAAATGCCCGCACCAAGGCACCCGGCTTGCCACCAGCAGCGGCGACTCGTAGGTGACGTTCGAGCGAAGGTAGTAGTTCGACGAGTTGTACCACGCGCTACGCAGCAATTCAAACTCGCCGCTCCAGTCGTCGTTCCAGCCGCTTCGCAGGTTGTTCTGTCGGAAGTTGCTGAAGTCGAGGAAGTATTGCTGGCCCGATTTCATGGCGTAATATCCGCCGCCCAGTCGTAGCGACAAAGCCTGTAGGCTTGGCAGCTTGTGAATGTAGGAGCCGTCAATCTCCCAACGCTCGTAGGCACCGTCGGAGTTCAGGAAGCCCTTGATGCCTCGCTCGTAGTCGAGTGTGATGGCAGGTCCGTTCCACGAGAGCGGCCGATACTGAATCTCGATGCGCGGAGCCGATGTGCGATAGGTGTGCTTCAGTCCGAGTTGTCGGAACCCTTCCTTGTCGATGGCGTCGCGCTTATGGAAGGTGAAACCCACGTTGAAACTCCAATAGTCGGAAATGTCGTAGTTGTTGTAGACCTTGAAGAAGGTGTCGCGGAAATAGTCGAGCCGCGTCTGCGCCAGTCGCAACGAGTCGACGTCGTCATCATCGAATTGGTTGGCAATCTCCGAGCTGTAGACGTGGCGGCCGTGGTCTACGTCGATGGCGAAGAACGCATGGCGGCGCTTGTTGTAGTTGAAGCGGAACGGGATGTAGTAGTAGAGCTGCTTCAGCTTGAAGCTATAGCCCGACTTGATGCGGAGCGAGATGTCGCGGTTAGGCGTGAAGTTGTAGCTGGAGCGTATGTCGAACTTATAGACGACGCCTCGGCGGTCACTATATTCCAGATAGAGCGGATTCAGGATAGGACTGATGCGCAGGTAACCCTGGTCGTTGGCGCCGAAGTTCGACTTGATGCGGTTCAGCAGGTGGTCGCCCAGAATGTCCCAGAACACATATTTGGCAAGGTTCTTTTTCTTCTTCGGCTGTTCTTGCTCAGGCATGCTGGCCAGCAGTTGTTCTTCGAGAGCGCGTTGTTGCTGCCGATAGAGTTGCTCACGGAAGTAGCGGCTGAAGATGGTGTCTTCCTCTGCTGTGAGCGGTTCGGGACGAATGCGGCTCATGGTCTCACGTATGATGGAATCGCCTTCCATGCTCTGTCCGTAGATGAGATGCAGGCTGTCGTCGACGGCTGTGTTCATGCCATAGTGACAGAGATAGCTGGCTGTGATGTGGCTTCCCACGAACTTGAATCTGCCGTTCATCTCACACCTCACGGGCAGGAGCGAGGGGAGCCCTTCATCGCCCATTTGTAGCGATAGGCGGAAGCGCAGCATGTCGTACTCGCCGTAGAAGTCGACTGAGATGATGCGTCCTGTCTCGATGTCGACGGTGGCTCGGCCCGAGACCAGCTGCGTGTTGTCGACCTTCGCCTTGAAGATGACCTTTGCCTGCCTGTTGTCGAGGTAGATGGTCTTATAGCGATAGAACCGGCGGTTCACCTTGTTGAACGGCGAGAGGATGTATTTGTCGACAATCGTCGTGTGATAGATTTCGGGTGTGAGGTATTTCAGAATGGTAGTCAGAGTGCGGCGACGATGCGGAATGGTGTTGATGTCGAGCACGCGCTTCGTGTCGTAGTGGCCGTAGCTGTGGAATTCCACTTTGTCGTAGAACTCTCCGGCAAAGCTTCGGGCACCTCCGTGAGCGATGCCATACATCGTGGGTACGGCCATGAGAATGGGATTGCGCTTCTTCGTGTTGATGAAGAAACGCTGGTAGGCGTAGGTATGCGTGCCTTCGATGCCGGAAGTGTCGACAGATGCTGCGTAGCGGAAGATGCGATTGATGACGGTAGTGTCCTGCTTGACCCTGCCGTACATGCTATCGGGTAGAGCGAGGAGCGCTGATAGCACGATGATAAAAAAATATCTTTGCACTTCCATCGAAATGCAAAGATACGATTTTTTTTTTTATTTTCGTCCTGATAGAGGAACTTTTTTCTGCGAAATGTTAACCTAGATATTTCATCAGGATTCTTGCGTTGCCGCTGTCGCGCAGCTTGGCGATGCTCTTTTCGCGAATCTGGCGCACGCGTTCACGGGTGAGGCCGAGCTTGTCGCCAATCTCCTCGAGTCCTTTTTCGGGTCCGCCGATGCCGAAGCATTCGCAGATGATGGTGCGCTCGCGATCCTTCAGAACCTTGTTCAGCACGGTCATCAGCTCAAGAGCCATCGACTCGTGGTCGACCTGTCGGTCGGTACGGCTGTCGTCGCCCGAAGGCATCACGTCGAGCATGCAGTTGTCCTCGCCGTCCTGGAACGGTGCGTCGATGCTTACGTGGTGGCCGTCGGCCATCATGCTTTGTCCAATCTTCTCCTCATCGAGCTTTGTAGCTTCCGAAAGCTCAGAAACTGAAGGATGGCGCTGGTTTTCTTGTTCGAATTTGTTGATCTCGTGATTGATTTTGTTGAGCGAGCCCACTTGGTTGAGGGGGAGTCGGACGATGCGGCTCTGCTCGGCGATGGCCTGCAGGATGCTCTGACGAATCCACCAAACGGCATACGAGATGAACTTGAATCCGCGCGTCTCATCGAATTTCTGGGCAGCCTTGATCAAGCCGATGTTACCTTCGTCGATGAGGTCGGTGAGTGTGAGTCCCTGATGCTGATATTGCTTGGCTACCGATACGACAAATCGCAAGTTGGCGGTGACGAGCTTATCCTTGGCTCTTTCGCCATCGGGGCCGCCCTTCTTTATTTTTTGTGCCAATTCAATTTCTTCATCAATGGAAATCAATGGTGCACGACCAATTTCAACGAGGTATTTGTCCAAAGCTTCGCTTGAACGGTTTGTAATGCTTTTCTGAATCTTTAATTGTCTCATTTATCCCTCCAAATAAAAACATCTAAATGCTTGATAATCAAGCGTATATGTGCGAATTTTTACGTAAAAGTGCTGCAAAATTACTAAAAAAATGGCAATATTGTCATTTTTGTTAACGTTTTTTATAAAAAAGTTGGTCTGCGTTGTTGCGTAGTTGTTGTGCGTTTTTGATGTTTTAGAGTAGCCGCGCCATGCTCTTTAGTATGCAAAGCCATGCTTCGAGGGGTAGGGAACATGGCTTTGCATGAAAGAGCGTTGTTTGAGGGAGTGGTGCGCCTAGGGTGGGGGTGTTCACCTATGGGTCGCCGGGAGATTTACACCAGATATTGCGAGCTGATGCTCTCGTTGCTCACGACGCGGCGGATGGTCTCGGCAAACATGTCGGCTACCGACAGCTGCTTCACCTTCGAGCAACGATTGGTGTAAGGAATGGAGTCGGTGAAGACAATCTCCTCGAGTGCTGATTCCTGTACGCGGTCGGAGGCAGGTCCGCTCATGACACAATGCGAGGCGCAGGCGCGAACGCTCTTGGCGCCACATTCTATCATCAGGTCGGCAGCCTTGGTGATGGTTCCGGCCGTGTCGACCATATCGTCGATGATGACGACATTCTTGCCTTCAACGTCGCCGATGATCTGCATGGTGGCAACTACGTTGGCACGGGCGCGGGTCTTGTTGCAGAGCACGAGGGGACAGCCCAGGTACTTGGCATAGGTGTTGGCACGCTTCGAACCGCCCACGTCGGGCGATGCCACACAGAGGTCGTCGAGGCGCAGGCTCTGCAGGTAGGGCAGCAGCACGCCCGATGCATACAGGTGGTCGACGGGCACGTTGAAGAATCCCTGTATCTGGTCGGCATGCAGGTCCATTGTGATAACACGGTTCACGCCTGCCACGCTGAGGAGGTCGGCCACGAGCTTTGCTCCGATGCTGACGCGCGGTTTGTCCTTGCGGTCTTGTCTGGCCCATCCGAAGTAGGGGATGACGGCGTTGATGGTTCGTGCCGATGCTCTCTTGGCGGCATCAATCATGAGGAGGAGCTCCATCAGATTGTCAGAATTGGGGAATGTGCTCTGCACGAGGAAGATGTCGCGCCCGCGAATGGACTCTTCGTAGGAGACGGCAAATTCTCCGTCGGAGAATTTCGTCATAACCATTTTACCAAGCGGGCAACCGAGGCTGGCGCAGATTTTCTCAGCCAGGTAGCGCGTCTTCGTTCCTGAGAACACGTAGTAAGAGTTTTTATCACTCATGTCTTCAATTAGTTATAATGTTAATTAGGTGAGTTCCATTAATTTTATCCAACGGCCTTGCGGAGCTTGTCGAAGTGTGCGATGAGCTCTTTGTAGTCCTGGTGGTTGTGCATGTCGAATCGGTTCCAGAGGTCGCCGCAGATGACTACACCTCCGAAGCCCAGGTCGCGTGCAATCTGTATGTTCTCGAGCTGCATGCCGCCGAGAGCGTACACATGTCGGTCGATGAGTCCGCGCCGCGAGGCATCTTCGAGCTGCTGCAGGGTGAAAGTCGACGTCTGCTCCTTGAACTCTATGCAGTTGAAGATGTTCTTCAGGAACACGTATTGCGACTTCTTTTTCATCTCCTTCAGGCGCTCAAGGTCGCTACAGCTGCGTGTGATGTTGCCTTTATATCCTGCCGGCTTCTCCATGTCCATGTCCTCGATGTGTATGCCGGCGAGGTTGTATTCGTTTTTCAGATAGTAATGTTCGTGCACGGTGATGCGCCGATGGTATTCCTCTGGCAAAAGGGTCAGCAGCCGTTCGCAATACATGGGTGCGGAACCGGGTTTGTAGAGGTGCAGATTGTCGAGACCCTCATCGAACAGGGCGGCGAGGATTTTATCTTCTTCCACGAAAAAGGTGGATTTTGTCATGATAGCAAGTTTCATAGTCTGCACTTTATGGTTGCTTTGTCGGCGGTATTGCCGAAATCTTCTGCAAATATAGTCAATTTCTCTTAAACCTGCAATAATATTTCACAAAAAAACTCCGTTTGACATTTTTTTGCTATCTTTGCAGGGTCTTTTTAATAAAATAAGGTGTAGAAATGAATGTAGACAAACTGACATACGCCCAAGTGCATGAACCGATGTACGTGATGGAGGAGGAGCTGTTGCGCCGTAACCTCTCGCTGATTCAAGGTGTGGCGAAAGCTGCCGATGTGGAGATCATCCTTGCCTTCAAGGCCTTTGCCCTTTGGAAGACGTTCCCCATCTTCCGCGAGTACATCGGCGCGACGACCGCCAGCTCGCTCTTCGAGGCCCGTCTGGCCTTCGAGGAGTTCGGCTCGCCTGCCCACAGCTATTCGCCAGCCTATACCGACGACGAGATTCGCGAGTTTGCGCGGATGTCGAGCCACCTGACGTTCAATTCGCTTTCGCAATACAATCGCCACCACCTTGCTGCACGGCAGGCCAATCCCGGCATCAGTTTCGGATTACGCGTGAATCCAGAGTATTCGGAAGTGGAGACGGAACTCTATAACCCCTGTGCTCCCGGAACCCGCTTCGGTGTGACGTGCGACAAGCTTCCTGCCCGTCTGCCTGCCGACATCGAGGGCTTCCACGTGCATTGTCATTGTGAGAGCAGCGCCGAGGAGTTCCAGCGCTCGCTGGCTGAGATTGAGAAGCGCTTCTCGCCCTGGTTCTCGCAGCTGAAGTGGATTAACTTCGGAGGCGGACACCTCATGACGCGCCGCGACTACAACACACGCCTGCTCGTAGAGCTGCTGCAGGGCGTTCACAGCCGCTATCCACATCTGCACATCATCCTCGAGCCCGGAAGCGCCTTCGCCTGGCAGACCGGCCCGCTCGTGGCGCAGGTGGTCGACGTGGTGGAAGACAAGGGCATCCGCACGGCCGTTCTGAACGTGAGTTTCACCTGCCACATGCCCGACTGCCTCGAAATGCCCTATATGCCTGCTGTGCGAGGAGCAGAAATCGTCGATAGCGAAAACTCCTATAACGAAGAAACCACCGATATCGGTCATGATAAAGCCCTCGAAGGCACTCCCACAGGCGCCCCGGTCGCTTCACCTTATATATATAGATTAGGTGGCTGCAGTTGTCTGAGCGGCGACTATCTGGGTCTTTGGCGTTTCGATCATGAGTTGCAGGTGTGCGAGAACATCGTCTTCGAGGACATGATTCACTATACCACGGTGAAGACAACCATGTTCAATGGCATCGGCCACCCCTCGCTGGCGTTCCTGCAGAGCGATGGCGAATTGCATATTTTGCGCAAATTTACCTACGAAGACTATCGGAATCGCATGGATTAAGGGCGTTTTTCAGAAAAAAACAAACTTTTTTGAAAAAAAACTTGGAAAAAGTTTGTGGAATCGGAAAAAAGCATTACCTTTGCAACCGCATTTAGAGAAATGCCCATGAGATTAGAGCCGAAAGGATGTCGATTCTCATGCTACAAGCGGAAATAGCTCAGTTGGTAGAGCACAACCTTGCCAAGGTTGGGGTCGCGGGTCCGAGTCCCGTTTTCCGCTCAACATTCTGAAACAACACGCGACTCTGCTTTTCTGAGTCGGTGGACTTTTGCCCAGGTGGCGGAATTGGTAGACGCGCACGTTTCAGGTGCGTGTGCCGCGAGGCGTGCAGGTTCGAGTCCTGTTCTGGGCACACATTCGGTTTCAGAATGTTTACTTGTTGGAGAGGTGGCGGAATTGGTAGACGCGCTACTTTGAGGGGGTAGTGTCAATTGCGACGTGGGAGTTCGAGTCTCCTCCTCTTCACTTGTAAGTGTTTAGGGTTTTTCATATGTTTGCGGAAATAGCTCAGTTGGTAGAGCACAACCTTGCCAAGGTTGGGGTCGCGGGTCCGAGTCCCGTTTTCCGCTCTTTTTTTATCAGAGAAACATTTATTAATCGATGAATTTATATTTAAGATATTTCGATAACGAGACATTGGTAACCAGTGTTGACGCAGCTATTGATTTCCTCAGTTCTATTCCCGAGATCGGAATGAATCCCGACTTGGAGGCCGATATTCGCGACTATGTGGCCAGCGACATCGTCTATCCCAAGCGCTACAAGGTGCGCCCGCGCGTCTATTTCATTCTCATCAAGACAACTGCCGCCACGATGCTCGACTTCAAGCAGAAGAAGGCGCTGCGCCCCGGTCCTGCTGCCGCTGGTGCCGACCGCCGCGATGCTGCCGGAGGTGCTGTGATGCGCCTCGCCGAGATTCGCGAGGGCTGGTACGAGGGAGCACTCGACTTCAAGCGCGTCGTGCTCATTCCCGCCACGGGCAAGCATGAGTATCGCGACACACACTTCGTGGCCCGCTGCAAGGCCACATCCGGACAAGACTGCTACAACCGCATCGTTGAGCATCTGCGCGAGCGCGTCGACCACCGTTCGCAGTTCCCCTCGGCCAAGGGCAAGAACTTCCGCTTCAAGTATCTTGGCATGTGGAAATAAAGCGTCACAAACATCGTTTTCTGAAATTCTCCGAAAGTCATGAATAAGGTAATGCTCATAGGCAATGTCGGTCAGGAACCCGACGTGAGGTACTACGAGGCCGACCAGGCAGTAGCACAGATTCGTCTGGCCACTACCGAGCGCGGCTACACGCTGCAGAATGGCACGCAGGTGCCCGACCGCACCGAATGGCATAACGTGGTGTTCTACCGCGGATTGGCCAAGGTGGTGGAACACTACGTGCACAAGGGCGACAAGCTCTACGTCGAAGGCCGCCTGCGCTATCGTGCCTATGACGACCAGCGCGGACAACGGCGCTACGTCACGGAAATCGTTGTCGACAACATGGAGTTGCTCACGGCGAAGCCCGCTGCCTCGACTGCCGAAACGCAGCCTGTGCCGCCCGCCGCCGACCAAGGCCAGAACCAGGGAGGTGCCCTTCCGTTTTAACTCATCATTCTAAAACCACACAGCCTTGGACTTATCGAGCTTACAAAACATCAGCGACCTTGTAGTATTCCAACCGATTACTATCGGAGTAGTCTTTGCAGCCGTACTGGCTGCATTGTTGTTATTTGTATCGGGCTTCGCTAGCGGCTCCGAGATAGCATTCTTCAGCCTCTCGCCATCCGACTTGGCCGAGATCGACGACGAGAAGACACCCACCGACCAGCATGTGAAAGAGCTTCGAGAAGATAGTGAACGAACGCTGGCTACCATCTTGATAACCAACAACTTCGTGAACGTCACCATCATCATGCTTTGCAACTATGTGTTTGCCTCGCTGGTGCAGTTCAAGGCTGCATGGGTGGAGTTCCTTTGCATCACCGTGTTGCTCACGTTCCTGCTGTTGCTTTTTGGCGAAATCATGCCGAAGGTGTACAGCCGGCAAGACCCGCTGAAGTTCTGCCGCCGCAGCGTGGGCTTCATCCTCGTGATGCGCCGACTGTTCTGGCCGCTCGAGACGTTGCTCATGCATAGCGGAGCGCTGGCCGAGAAGGTTGTGCAACACGAGAACCACGTGCTTAGCGTCGACGACCTCGAGCAGGCCCTCGAGCTTACCGACAAAGACGAGATTCGCGAGGAACAGCAGATGCTGAAGGGCATCATCCGCTTTGGCGACGAGACCGCAAAGGAAGTCATGACCAGCCGTCAGGACATCGTCGACCTCGACATCCGCAGCTCGTTTGCCGACGTGCTGCAATGTATCGTTGAGAACAACTACAGCCGCATACCCGTCTATCAGGGCAACACCGACAACATTCGTGGCGTGCTCTACATCAAGGACCTTCTGCCGCACCTCTCCAAGCCCGCTACGTTCCGCTGGCAGGCGCTTATTCGTCCGCCTTACTTCGTTCCCGAGACCAAGAAGATTGACGACCTGCTGCGCGAGTTCCAGGAGAGCAAGGTGCACATCGCCATTGTCGTCGACGAGTTCGGAGGCACCAGCGGTCTGGTCACCCTCGAGGACATTCTTGAGGAGATTGTGGGCGAAATCAACGATGAGTTCGACGAGGAGGAGAAGACTTATTCGAAGCTGAACTATAACACCTATCTTTTTGAAGGCAAGACGTTGCTCAGTGACTTCTGCAAGATCATCAACGTCCCCGACGACGAGTTTGCCGAAGTTGAAGGCGATGCCGACTCCCTTGCCGGCTTGTTGCTCGAGCTGAAGGGCGACTTCCCCAGCATCCACGAGATGATTGATTATGCCAACTACACCTTCGAGGTCATGGCCATTGAGGAGCGCCGCATCAGTCGCATCAAAGTCATCATCCACGACAAACCCAAGGCTGCGGTGAAGGAGTAGGGGGAGAGAGCACCCCAGCTTTGGCCACACCCAGCAGTTTCATTCACAACCCGTCAGCTTGTGTGCACACCCATCAGTTTCAGCCACACCTTTCAACTTGGTGAACACTCAGCAGTTTGGGCCACTTGGGCCATTGGGCCACGGCTCTACTGCGCAAATTTGAAATGGTAGTAAAATTGATTGTTATGATATATAACATATTGATAATCAATTAATTAATAATAATTATTATACTTTTTCTTTAAGTAGGGGCCATGCCGACTACACCCGTGGCCCAATGGCCCAAGTGGCCCAAACTCCACGATTACACCCACGTGTAGGGGCAGACTACCTCCCCCAGCCCCTCCGAAAGGAGGGTAGCATAACGGTCTGCCCGAATCCATACATAAACCCATGCACAATGCCATAAACAGATGCGCGGGCAGACACGGGGGTCTGCCCCTACAGCTGGGTGCATGTTTTTGACACCTCAGGAGCAATGTTTTTAGGTTGCAGGAGCAATGTTTTTGGGTTGCAGGAGCATTGCTTTCGGCCGCTAAAATCACTGCTTTCGGCCGCTAAAATCACTGCTTTCGGCCGCTAAAATCACTGCTTTTGCCCTCAAAAAGCATAGCTTTTGCCCTCAAAAAGCATTGCTTTTGGGTTGCAGAAGCATTGCTTTCGCAAGCTTAGAGCATTGCTTTTACGACTTGGGAATAGGGAGGAGAAATAAAAAAAATCGGGCAGTCAGCAGAAGCTGGCTGTCCGATTGGGTTTTATATGAAATCATCCCATTTTGGGGGTATAGGCACGTTGTGCGATTTTGGGCTGTTGCTCGGGCAGACACGGGGGTCTGCCCCTACAAGAGGGTGAGCATTAACTACTTGATGAGGTCGACGGAGCGCTTCAGGAAGGCATCGAGGGCGGCACCCTTCAGCATGCCGTTCTGCAGCAGGGCGAGGTCGATGAGCTGATGAACGATGCTGTTCCCTTTGGCATAGTCGGCCAGCAGGGCGTTCTTCTTGTCCTTCTGCTCGCTGACGGCCTTCTCGGCTTCGGCCTTCTGGTCGCGGTCCTCCTGCGTGAGCTCGTCGTACTTCTTCTTGTCCTGCGTCTGCTTGATGGCAGCGAGGCGAGCCTCCTGGCCTTTCAGCTCGGCGAGGATGGGCTTCAGAGCCTCTGCGGTATTGCTCTCGGTGTCGGCCAGCACACGCTTTACCAACTCGTGGTCGGCATTCAGCACGATGCTATACATGTCGGGCATCTGGGCATAGAAGCCCATACCACTCTGATAGCGGCTCATGTCCTTCATACGGCGCATGTATTCGCTCTGCGTGATCAGCACGGGCTGTGCCTGCTCGCCCAGCGACTGCACCTCAACAGAGAACTCCGTCTTCTCCATCTTTGGCATCTGCGACTTGAAGACTTGTGACAAACTGTCAGTCTGTTCGACGCTCAGCTCTGTCTTCTTGCGGTCTTCCTTCATGATGAGTCGGTCGATGATGTCGCCGTCTACGCGAGTAAAGCGGCTCTTCTCGAGCTTCTGCTCCAGCATCTGGGCAACCGGTGTGTCGAGCTGTCCGTCGAAGAGCAGCACGCTATAACCCTTCTGGCGGGCTGTCTCGATGTAGGAGTACTGTTCCTCCTTGTTGTTGGCATAGAGATAGACGAGTGTGCCGTCCTTGTCGGTCTGCTCGCCCTGAATGAGCGTCTTGTATTCGTCGAGGGTGAAATACTTGCCGTCGACGTCCTTCAGCAGGGCGAAGTCCTTGGCGCGGTCGTAGAAGTCGTCTTGCGTGAGCATGCCGTAGTTGATGAAGATCTTCAGGTCGTCCCATTTCTCCTCGTATTCCTTACGGTTTTCGGCGAAGATGCTCTTCAGGCGGTCGGCCACTTTCTTCGTGATATAAGTGGAGATTTTCTTCACGTTGGCATCGCTCTGCAGATAGGAACGCGAGACGTTCAGCGGGATGTCGGGCGAGTCGATGACGCCGTGGAGGAGCGTGAGGAACTCAGGCACGATGCCTTCCACCTGGTCGGTGACGAACACCTGGTTGCAGTAGAGCTGAATCTTGTTCTTCTGCAGGTCGATGTTCGACTGGATGCGCGGGAAGTAGAGGATACCCGTGAGGTTGAAGGGGTAGTCGACGTTCAGGTGAATCCAGAACAACGGCTCGTCCTGCATGGGGTAGAGGGTGCGATAGAACGTCTTGTAGTCCTCGTCCTTCAGCGTCGACGGAGTCTTTGTCCACAGGGGCTCTACGTTGTTGATGATGTTATCCTCATCGGTGTCCTGCATCTTTCCATCCTTCCACTCCTGCTTCTTGCCGAAGCTCACGGGCACGGCCATGAACTTGCAGTATTTCTGCAGCAGGCTCTCGATGCGCTGGCGCTCGAGGAACTCCTTGCAGTCGTCGGCGATGTGGAGGATGATGTCGGTACCGCGGTCCTCGCGCTCAGCATCTTCGATGGTGAACTCAGGACTGCCGTCGCAAGTCCAGCGCACGGCCTGAGCGCCTTCCTGATAGGAGCGGGTGACGATTTCCACCTTCTCGCTGACCATGAATGCCGAGTAGAAGCCCAGTCCGAAATGGCCGATGATGGCGTTGGCAGACTCCTTGTATTTGTCGAGGAAGTCGGTAACGCCCGAGAAGGCAATCTGGTTGATGTACTTGTCGATTTCCTCGGCTGTCATACCGATGCCTCGGTCGCTGATGGTAAGCGTCTTTGCCTTCTCGTCGAGGGCCACGCGAACAGTCAAGTCGCCCAACTCACCCTTGTAGTCGCCGCGGTCGGCCAGCGTCTTCATCTTCTGTGTGGCATCGACGGCGTTCGAGATCATCTCGCGCAGGAATATTTCATGATCGCTGTAGAGAAACTTTTTGATGACGGGGAATATGTTCTCTGTCGTAACCCCGATGTTACCTTTTTGCATAGTTGTATGTAATTTTTATGTTTCGACTTTCTGAATTGCAAGTTTCTGCAAAGCCTCCTTGCAAATTACGTGCCAAAACGAATGGGGATGGTGTTTTCTATCCGCAATACGGGCTTTTAAAAACATAAGAAAACAGAGAAAACATAAGAAAACAATATATATGTCGGGCAGACACAGGGGTCTGCCCCTACGCGAGGGAGAAATACGGTCAGTTTATAGCGCTTTCATGATATTTGCTGGCGGACGACCGGCTTCGAGTTCTCGCTTCATGAACTCCATGTAGGGTGCGACGTGCTGGAAGAACTGGCGATAGCCTTCGCAGAGATAGTTCAGGCCGGGGTCGCCGTAGTGGTCGCGCAAGAATCGGTTCTTCGGACACTCGCCATTGCAGGCGAACAGATAACGGCATTCGCGACATTGGCGGGGCAGCATCTGTTGCTTGATGCGTGCAAACTGCTGTTGCTTCGGCGAATACATCATCTCGGTAATGGTCTTCTCGTGCAGGTTGCCAAGCTTGTGCTCGGGGAAGACAAAGTGGTCGCACGAGTAAACGTCGCCGTTGTACTCCATCACGCCCGCATGACCGCAGCTCTTCGCCAGCGTGCAGATGCCTGGCGCCACACCCACCCAGTTGGCCAGGGTGGCATCGAACAGCTGCACGAACACGCTGCCCACGTCGTTTCGCACCCATTCGTCGAATAGCGTGCAGAGAAACTGTCCCCATTGGCGGGGCGTGATTGAGCTGCTGGTGAGCGTTCCGCCCTCGCTCATGCCAGGGGCGAGCGAGAGTCCGTCGGGGCGCTGTGTGATGCGTTCCACGATAGGTGAGAACTGCAGGTATTGGCATCCTATTTCCTTAAAGAAACGATAGAATTCAAGCGCATGGTCGGCATTCCGGCTGTTCACCACCGCCATCGCATTCCACTCCACGCGATGCTTCTTCAGCAGTTCGATGCCTCGCATGACTTGCTCGAACGACGACCGTCCGCCGGCCGTATGTCGGTAGCTGTCGTGGAAAGGCTGTGGGCCGTCGATGGAGA
>JAEEGF011662836.1_pt1 | contig 68015 bp, 48 predicted proteins | sample 9134171 | NCBI WGS metagenome assembly JAEEGF01 (sample SAMN16246542, study PRJNA631951) | gut metagenome | biome: gut microbiome; feature: rumen; material: AP-attached | host: Bos | place: Iran: Karaj | collected 2018-10 | reverse complement strand
GCATCGCCTTTTTGTTTGCGGAAAGTGAGGGATTCGAACCCCCGGAACCCCGAAGGGTTCAACAGATTTCGAGTCTGCCCCGTTCGACCACTCCGGCAACTTTCCGCGGCAAAAATACAACTTTTTTTGCCATGCTCGGCAGAACTACCAAAATTTTTCATCTATCTCTCCCGCCAACTGATAGCGTATGGATGTCAAGAAATTTAGAGATTCTGCATGGCCATTTCATTCCCATAAATGAAAAACACCCGCCGTATCGCTACATCGGGTATTAGAAATATTGAGTTGAGCGAGATTAGTTATTGATCTTGACACAACGTACGCTACAACCATCGGGTTTGGGAAGAACAAGCACCTCTTCACCCTCACACACGCCACACTGCACTGCCACTCCGTCGGTAGTGCTACCACTTGGCGTAGCGGTCCAGAAGCAAGCCGTCGTTTTCAGTCCTTCGTAGGAGTCGGTGGCAGACTTGTAGTAACCGGCGCCCAGAGCGTCGAAGCCGCTGCTCGGCACAGAGCCCTCCAGCCCCGTAATCCAATAGCTGTCGTCGGCAGCTTTCACGTGCGGCAGTCCGCCGGCAGCCTCTACCATGATGACATAGTCCTCAACCGTCGGCAATGCCCAACCAGCGGGACAAATACCCGGGATATGTCCATCCACTACGGTGGGGCTTACCGAATTGTTGTTTTCGGGCAGATGGCATACGGCATACCAAGTGTAGAGATAGCCATACTCATTGAACAAGGCATCATCGTTGTTGTACTTGTAGGTGCCGTTGCTGGAAGCACGAGTGGACCGGATCGGTTCGGGAACGGCAAGATAATTCGGTTTGGTCCAGCAGTTGGCACCCAATCGGATCACCTCGTAGCTATTACCATTGGCATCGTTAACCGTACCGGCACAGCTGGGGAAGGCCACCGTGATGTGCTGCGTGCAAATCAGCGTGTCGCCACCGCAAGTATCCACAATATGCCACTTCACGATGTACGTGGTATCCTCGCGACCCTCAGGTACTGCATAGCGGTCGGTAACCGGCTTACCTTCAGGTACGAGCGTCAACGGCATTGCAGGAATGTTGCTGGTCCATGTGGGCTGGTTGAGGATAATCAGCGTGTCATAGACACCATATCTCAAAGTAACAGAAGTATCGTTGGAACAAGTGTACGTCACGCTACCCACCTTTTCCACAGAGGATTTCACGGTGAAGGTGGCATCGTCAGCTGCCGGACAGTTGTGAGCATCCAATACAGACACGCTCACAGCGTAGGTCTCTTCACCATCGTTAACTGCCACCTGCATCACCTGCGTAGCATCAGCATCCACAGCCTGGGCACCCGTCCAAGTGTAAGTGTAAGGAGTGGTACCGCCAGTCACATTCACTCTCACCGGATAGCTGCCCTGGTTCGGACAAAGATCCGTAGGAGTTACGATAGTGGCCACGAGCTGTTCAACTTCCGTAATGGAGAAGTTCACGGTAACATGGTATCCTAATGAATCAGTCACTTCAACGCTATAATTTCCTTCTTGCAGATCCGTGTAAGTATGAGGACTTTCGAATTCCACAGGGGTACCACCTTCGAAGGAGAAGTAGTACTTGCCAAAGTGTTGCTTACCACCGGTCACCTCAATAGTAGCGGTACCATTGTTGCCCGTATGACAGAACACCTGCGTAGTAGTGGCTTCTGCCTTCAAATTCGGATAGATATACAAAGCGCTGTCCGATATCTGGAAGGTGACATTCATATAGTTGGTATTGTCGTTGCGGAAATAAGCCGGACGCAGGTTCATGTCATATATATGAAGAGCGTCAGCTGATCCCGTACCATGTGCAATAGAATCGCCGACCATGCCAATGAAACTGAAATCGGCAACCGTGTACAAGTTAATCGGATCGGCAATTGATACGCTGTAACCCGTCACTCTCTGGTCAGTGCCATTGAATTCCACCTCAGCTCCGTGCTCCTGAATGGTCACTACGACACCAGGACGAGGAGTGATTACCTGTGTAAAGTCGTAGCTTACATTGTAGTTGGTGATATCATCGTTCGTCTCAAACGCCGTGGTGATGTTTGCACCCGTATTGTCGGTATAGGTACCCACATTTGCACTGGGTGAAGTCACCACACCCGCGGTGATCGTCGCACCGTTCTGCAGACCCGTCACCGTGTAGCCGGCACCCGTAGCCGCATACGTGCTCACGAATGCCATGCCATCGTACACCTTCGTGGTGTCGAGCTTGATGGTCAGCTCTCTCGGAGTGATCACCTGCTTCAGGTCGTAGATCACGTTGTAGTTGCTGATACCGTCGCTGGTGGCGAATGCGGTCGTCACTTCGGCATAGTTCGTCGCCACGGAGTCGATGTAGGTCGCCACATCCTTCGCGCTGCTGGTCACCACACCCGCGGTGATCGTCGCGCTGTTCTGCAGACCCGTCACCGTGTAGCCGTCGGTCGTGGCGGTGTAGTCGCTCACGAACTGGAGGCCGTCGTACACCTTCGTGGTGTCGAGTTGGATGGTGAGCGTTGCAGGGGTGATGACCTGCTTCAGGTCGTAGATCACGTTGTAGTTGGTGATGCCGTCGCTGGTGGCGAACACGGTCGTCACTTCGGCATAGTTGGTCGCCACAGAGTCGATGTAGGTGGCCACATCCTTCGCGCTGCTGGTCACCGCACCCGCCGTAATCGTAGCGCCGTTCTGGAGGCCGGCAATCGTGTAGCCGTTCGTCCGGCCGTTGGTCGCACCAGTCAGCGTGCTCACGAACTGCAGGCCGTCGTACACCTTCGTGGTGTCGAGCTTGATGGTCAGGTCGCGAGGAGTGATGCTAAACGTACCTGTTTCGGTCGTGATGGTATAGTTCGGGTTCGAGGCTGCCTCGGCCGTCACCGTGATGGTGTAGTTACCGACGGTCTGACCAGCTGTGCGGCTTAACGTATAGACAGGAGCCACTCCGCTGGTCGGCACGCCCGTAACAGTAGCTGTCAATGCCGGGTCGGTGCTGGCGTCGTTATCGTACACTTTCGTCTTGTCATCGGCAGTGATGGTGATGGCTTTCTTCGTCACCTCCAAAGTTCCGTTGGCGTAGGTGATGTCGTAGCTGGCCGTCACATCCTCATCGCTGGCGTTCTTGATGACCGCTACGCTCGGCACGTTGTTGCTCGTACCCACCACCGTCTGGCTGCCCGTCACCGTCACGCTCTCGATGTGGTCAGTGCTGGCAAGGGCTGTGTTCGTATAACCGCCGTTGGTCAGTGCCGTACCGTCGTACACCTTGCTGTCGCTGTTCGCCGTGATGGTCAACGCCTTCTGTGTCACCTCCAAAGTTCCGTTCGAGTAGGTGATGTCGTAGCAGGCAGTCACGTCCACATCGCTGGCGTTCTTGATGACCGCTGCGCTCGGCACGTTGTTGCTCGTACCCACCACAGTCTGGCTGCCCGTCACCGTCACGCTCTCGATGTTGTCGCCCGTGGCGAGGGTCGTGTTCGTATAACCGCTGTTGGTCAGTGCCGTGCCGTCGTACACCTTGCTGTCGCTGTTCGCCGTGATGGTCAACGCCTTCTGCGTCACCTCCAAAGTTCCGTTGGCGTAGGTGATGTCGTAGCTGGCCGTCACATCCTCATCGCTGGCGTTCTTGATGACCGCCGCGCTCGGCACGTTGTTGCTCGTGCCCACCACCGTCTGGCTGCCCGTCACCGTCACACTCTCGATGTGGTCGCCCGTGGCGAGGGTCGTGTTCGTATAACCGTTGTTCGTCAGTGCCGTGCCGTCGTACACTTTGCTGTCGCTGTTCGCCGTGATGGTCAGCGCCTTCTGGGTGATGGTCTGCGTGATGTTGTAAGAGACATTATAGTTGTCAATGCCGAGGGAGGTTGCGAAAGGTGTGGTAATGGCGGAGGTGGAAGGATAGGTGTAAACACCTACCGTTGCAGCATTGGTGGTGACTTCACCAGCAGTCAGATGGTCGCCTGTCACCAGACCTGTAGTCGTGGCAGCTGCCTGCAAATAAGAGGTCACAAAGGCGGTAGCATCATATTCTTTAGTCGCATTAATAATGATGGTAAGAGCTGCCGGGGTGATTTCCAAAGAACCCTGTACATAGTCAACAGTATAGTTGCTGAGCGTACTCGGACCCGAAGCGGTAATCACATATGTGCCCACATTCTCGCCAGACTCACGTGAGAAGCTCAAACCGAGTGCTGTCAGAATGGCAGCTTGCGTATCGCCGTTCTGCAAACCGCTCAAAGTGGCGGTAAAGGTCGGATCAGCTGTGCCAAAAACTTTGGACTGGTCATCCGCCGTCACCGTCAGTTCAGCCTTAGTGATGGTCAATGTGCCTGTATTATAAGTAACATTGTAATTGGTCAGAGCATTACCAGTAGCTGAGATCGTATACGTGCCCACATTTTCACCACTTGTGCGTGTAAATTGCAAATCAAGCAATGTCAAAATATCAGCTTGCGTATCGCCGTTCTGCAAACCGCTCAAAGTGGCGGTAAAGGTCGGGTCAGACTCTCCGTACACCTTGGTAGCATCCTGTACATTCACCACCAAATTGGCCTTGGTGATCGTGAGGCTATCCTCAACGTAAGTTACCGAATAGTTGCCTTGTGTGGCGGCACCTGTGGGGGTGATGGCATATTTGCCCACCGCCTCACCAGCTGCACGAGACAAGGTGTAGGTCACAACATCACTGCCCAGCAGCCCCATAACGGTAGCCGTCAGAGTCGGGTCAGAAGCACCATAAACCTTTTCTTTCGGATTAGCTGTTACCGTAACTGACTTCGGCGTCACCGTAAGAACACCATCATTCAGAACAAGATCATAACAGAGCGAACTTACATCCACATCATTCCCACCACGTACAATACGAATTTGGGAGAAGGAAGAAGCAGAAGTGCCCACAGCTGTCTGCGTCCCAGTATATGTCACATTACTGATGGCATCGCCTGAAGCCAACTCACCAGCAACAATTTCATACTATTCAGGTACTAAAGCGGTTCCGTCATAAACCTTAGTAGTATCCTTGACCTTCACGGTCAGGTCGCGCTTGGTGATGATCAGCTTAGAGGTATCGCTGACGAGCACATTATAGTTAGCCGTCACATCCACGCCATCATGCATGATAGTGATAGAAGAATAGGTCATCGGGGTTTCACCGCCATCCACACGTGAATAGCTCATAGCCACATGGGTTACCACATCACCTGATGCCAAGTTGGTGTAGGTGATCGTACCCAAAATCGGGTTGGTGGTTTGGTTGTGCGTATTACCATCATATGCCGCCGTCACAGAGGGTGCGTTCACGGTCAACACGCGTCTCTGAATAGTCAGGTTCCCATCGGCAGGCTCCAACGTGTAGTTGCCGGCAGACAGTCCGGTGAGAACAGGCGTGATCGTGTAGGTGCCAATGTTGGCATACTGACCGCCATCGCAATCATACGACGGGTGGGTGGCATCCAAACCGGTCACCACGCTCACATCATCACTGCCCTGATAACCTGTGATGGTATAATCGAAAACGTTCGGTTCTCCGTAAGTGCGGGTGATATCAACAGCCTTCACCGTGAGTACAGCAGGCGTAATCACCAAAGAACCGGTATCTTTTACAAAGGTATAGTTAGCAGGATTGGTACCTGCATTCAAGGAATAGTCGAATGCATTGGGATAGGTGCCCACCTCGATATAAGTTCTTGGGTTGCTAAAGGTGTAGCTGGCGCCCTGTCCCTCCACAAAACCATTGCCGACCGCCACAGCCGTATCGTAAACGATAGCCGTTCCATCGTAGGTCTTGGTAAGTGAAAGCGAACGGAGAATCACTTCACGCGGGGTCACGTTGATAGTACCTGTATCGCGTACAATATTGGTATAGTTGGCGAAGTGTTCGGCGGGACGAATGGTCAGGTCGAAGTCGTTGCGTACCGAACCCACATCCGTACGGCTGGCGCTGCCGGGGATAATGACCACCGTATCACCGGTCGTGAGCTTGAAGTGGAGGTTGTCCACTACAGAAGGCATCGGCTGATAACCGAAGTTCACCGTATAAGTCTGCGCTGTATGCGGCTGACCGTCATACATCTCAGAAACCGTAGCAGAGGCCACCCTCAACTCTTTGATCAAGCTGCGGATGTATAGCGTACCGGGCGTATAAACCGTGTCATAGTTGGCGGTAACATCATTATTGCTACCATCTACAACAGACAGTGACTCTTTGCCGACAAAGGCACCAACATATTCCCCTACTTCCGTGCCGGAAGCGCTGAAGCTAACACCCGTAGCAGTATGACCACTCACCAGATTACTGTAGGTGAAGTCTGTAGTGGTTTGTTCCGAACCCGTATAGTCCACGTAGGTATCCACACCCGAGATGTTGAGCGGGCGTTTCGTTACCTTAAGGGTATCTTCCGTTTTGGTGATACGATAGTTTTTGGCCAAATAATTGCCCGTCGGCGTGAAGGAGATGGTATTGGTCACTTTACCCACATTGGTGATAGAACCCGTGGCAGTGGGAGTTCCGCTAATTTCTCCCGACACAAAACTGCCCACCATCGTTACTTCAGGCAGAGTGTGCGTGGTGCCATCATATACCCAAGTGCCTCCATCAGAAGTCATGGTAATCTCTACAGGATTGATCTGCAACACACCATGGATAGTGTCGCGTGTTCTAAATGACATGGTAACATCATGGTCTTCTACACCATCGTTGAAGTATGCATGAATAGAGGTCACCCTCCAATCTACCGTATCAGCATCCTTCATGGTGACATCAACACCATTGTTCATCTCCACCTCCACACGATACTGCGGACCGAGACCATAAACAGTGTCAGGCTGGTTGTTAATTCCATTGTAACCCGGATCACCAGGCATTCTCACATAATAAGCCGTAACCGTGTAGCCCACATTCTCTTGAGAAGTATAGGTCTCTGAAGTGCCATCGTAAGTGCGGTTCAAACTCTTGGCACGCACGATGAGCATACCATTCTCAATCACGGTAAGAGTACCATAAACTTTGGTAACGGTATAGTTGTTGGGGTTCACACCGTTCCATTCTATGTCGAAATCGTTGTCAGACACACCGCCAACGGTTTGTGAACCATGAAAATTATAAGTAATCAATGCAGAATCGGCAGCAGTGAAGCGGTCGCCACTCACAATAACCCGATGATTGGTCAAAGGAGTGGGAGAAGTGGTGTTGTAGAATTTGCTGGAGTCGGCGGAGGTGATGATAACATTGCGCTTGGTAATCACCACATTCTTGTTGACAGGTGTGATGTTGTATTGACAGGTCACATCCTCAGAACCACGCATCACCACGTAGGAGTTCACCTGATTGCTGTAGATACCAGCATTGGTGGGATTGGTCTGGCTCACGGTGGCGGTCAGCACATCCCCGTTGTCGAGGGTGATACTGGAGCCTGAAGCCACCTTGGAGTGAGTGGTAGTGCCATAATTCAAGGTATAGCGGGCCGCATTCACAGCCACACCGTCATACAACTTGGTGGTGTCAAAAGCGGTAATGGTATACTCTCGGCTATCCTCCACGAGATTGGCTGTCAGCGTAGTCGTACAGTTGTTGGAATCACGAACCACAACCGTATGGTTGCCGTTATTCAAACCCGTAACAGCGTAATGCACCTGCGGGTCAGTGAGGCCACGACTGCCGGTGCTGGCCCCGCTCCATGAGAGCACATAGTTAGCCTTGCCACCTGAGAAAGAAACCTCAAACATGCCGTCCACACTGCCATAGCAGCCGGCCGACACACTGTCGATGCTGGCTACCAATGGAACGGCGGCTTCCACCTCTATGCTGTCGCGTACGGTACAGTGTTTGGTATTCAACGCATCGGTCACAATCACCCGGTACTCATGCTCGGGTGCCAGTCCCGTGATAGTGGCCGTGGCCGGAAGCGGGGTGGCACGGTTGGAGTCGAGGTCGGTCCATTCGTAGGTATAGCTGCTACCCAAACCGCCTGTAACGGTAGCCGTGGCAGTACCATCATTGGCATCCACACACGTTTCAGGCTCTGAAGTGACATTCACCTTCAACTCGGCCGGTATCACCACATGGAGCGTATAAGTGTAGGGGCATCCGTCCACCGTACGGTTCACCACCGCGGTATGGGTGGTGTTGTAGGTAAGACCTGAAACCTCCCACAGGTATGGCTCACCGCAAGTGGTATCGCGCTGTTCCACAGCACCGGTAAAGTTAATCTGCAAGGGGATGTTTTTCTGCTCATCGCCGCGGGTAGCCTGCAAAGTGGGCGTACCACAATGGTCGAGAACAATACTTGGAATGCCATCCATCACCAAGGCATCACTGCTCACCTGGGCCCACGTCACCGTATTGTTGTTATTGGATACGGTAAAGTCGTGGCATACATTCTGCACGTTCTCACCAGGGGTGAGGAAGATAGGAGTAGCCGAAAGTTGTGAAGCGTTGAGGGTATCCATGCCTCTGAGACGCGGATACATATTGGCGGTGAACACCCAGTCGGCGGAGCCCAGCGTGCTTTGCAGACCGCTGCCCACCATATTCTGGGTGGAAGTTTTCACTGTGTTGTAGCTGTTACCGCCCTGGAACGAGCTGGGCAGCGTACACATCGCATCATCGTAGGCAACGGAGGTGATGGCGGTGACGTTCGAGCCGGAGATATTGCCCGCGATACCGCCCGCGTTGCTGCCCGAGCAGTTCACCTGGCCTGCGTTGTATGAAGTGGCCAGGTTGGTACCCGTCTTACCGGCAAGTCCGCCCGCATAATCGCTGGCGGTGATGTTGCCCACATTGTAGGTGTTGGCGAGAGAGCCCGTATTCACACCGGCAATACCACCGGCGTAGGTATCGGCGGTGATGTCGCCCATGTTGAAGGTGCTGGTAATGGAACCTGTATTCACGGCGCAGATGCCTGCCACCGTGTCGTTACCATTAACTGTTGAGCTGCTGTAGCAAGCCGACACATAACCAGTGTTGATGGCCGCGATGGCAGCCACCACATTGTTACCATTAACCTCGCAATTCTTCACAGAACAGCTGTCGATACGGCCGCTGTTGTATCCGCACAGAGCCGCCACCATGTTGTGGCTGTCATCGCTCATGTTGGCGTTGTTGATGACGAGATTGCGAATCGTACCCGCATTGCAGCCGAAGAAACCACAAGTGTCAGCGTTGGCCGAGGGCAGGTTGCTGACGATGTGATGGTCGCCGTTGAAGTCACCTTTGAACGGTGCCGCCGGTGTACCGATGCGGTTGGTCCACTCAGAACCAGGGCCGAAAGTGGGGTCAAAATCCAATTTAAAGAAGAATCCTTCACCACCGGCAGCGATAGGTATCCATTCAATACCTGCCGCACCGGCAGTAACTGCGAAGGTAGAGTCTTCCGTATTATAATAGAAAGGAGTGCCCGCATTGATGTAGTTGGTGAAGTTGGTCAACTGAACATCATTTTTAATGATGCAGGGCATCTCGCTGCTCACGCCAACCACAAAGTCAACATTCTTGGCGAACTGGCCGCGGGAAGCGGTAAGTACTGTCATACCAGCTCTCTGTGCCTTGAAGGAAGGAGATTGCCAGAAGAAATTCGTATGTCCTGCCATTTGGTTCCATACCACGCTGTTGGCAGTGGATGGGGTAACGGCATAGCCCTGGCGGCCGGGTATAGTATAAGCCGTAACAGTATCGGCCAACACCACAGGAGTAGCGGCCACGATAGCACCGATGCTATCCTTTATTGTCTTGGGACGTGGATAAAGACCAGAACTGTATGTGAAGCCACTACCCAAACCCGATTGAATACCTGTATTAAGAATGTTATTGGTCATTACACCTTCTGCAATACCTGTAATATCCTCACCTGTAGTACCCACACCTTTATTGTTGGGGGACATCTGCTTGTCGTAGTAGCAATTGGTAACCGTTGCTACTTCATAATCTCCCACTACATTACCAACGTATTCTTCTCCATATACTTGTCCAACAGATAAACACTGATTAGTCTTATTCGTTGCACCCGAATGCTGCTTTTGTTGTCCCACAATACCACCGACGTATTGATTACCTTTTACACGACCAGCATTCAAACAGTTATAAGCACCACTTTCATTGTAACCCACAATTCCGCCTACATATCTGTTGCCAGTCACATCTCCAGTATTAACACAATCATGAGTACCCTTATCCGTGATATAGTACCCTTTTGCACGAATACCACCAACATAATCTTCACCTGTGATATTACCCGAATTTACACAATTATAAACTTGGATGAATCGCGTAGATGAACCCTCATAACTAAAGATACCACTCACATAATTACGACCATAAACATCACCAGTATTAGTGACGTATGATAGACCAGGATTACAGGACCCTTGCTGTGCAAAAATACCGCTCACCCTATCGCGACCTATCACCGTGGCACTATTGGAAGAATAGGATAAATTCAAACAGTTTCCAGTACCCGTGATACCACCCACTATATCACAATTCTCAGCATTAATGATACCTCCATTCACTACGACATACGAAAAAGTCGCACTAGTTGAAGATCCACAGATTCCGGCAATATTTGTTGTTCCTTCTCCAGTAGCCTCAATTTCAATATTGTTTACAGTTACGTATTTAAATTGGGAACTATGTGTCGCTGTTGCTCCACACACACCGCCAACACTACTTCCTGAAGCTGTTATTGCACAATTATTCACCTCAACATTTTCCAATTGAAGCACATTGCCATAGCCCGCAACACCACCGACATTGGATGTACCTGTCAATGTATTGGATTCCAAATCGATGTGACTGGCAGCTGATTGCTCCATGTAACCCACCAATGTTCCTAAATGTTGTTTGTTGGAACTTATTTCACAATTTGTAATGGTAATCTCGTCAATCGTAGTACCCAGAACATATCCTGCTAAAACGCCATGATATTCCGTATTATTCATCGACCCAGTGACACCGGACAGTTCGAGATCCTGAATATTACCATTTTCCACATAGCCAAACAATCCTGAATATTTTATGTTATGTAATTTATAATTGGAAATATGCTTACCATTACCATCAAATGAACCCTTAAAGGGTTTTGATGCTGATACACCGATTGGATTTGTCCATGTGTTTCCTCTAAAGTCGATATCTTTATGCAAACGGAATGTCGTACTTTCACCACCAGGCAATACTGAGATCAAACTTCCACCTTCATTAGTAGTATGGAAAGTTGAATCAGAAGCATTATAATAAAAGACGTTTCCACTATTGATACCTGTACGGAAATGCTCAAACTCGAGGGAGTCCTTAATGATGAGGGCATCCATTCGAAGATTGAGTTGCACCCGCTTGTAGATAGTATCATTAACGGCGACACAAAGAGTGGGAATGCCAGGAGTAGCAATAGTCGCCTCACAATCTGAATTGTCAATTTGTACGGCCGTACCTGCCTCAACAGACCATACGACATGATCGCATCCTCCCAATTCGAAATCTGAATTCACCAACGACACTGTTTCTGGACTCACCAATATAACAGGGGCTGCTGTTGCCCATGAAGCTGGCCAATTCTCTATTCCCTTGATACGAGGATACATACCAGTTGAATATACAAACTTATCGGTTCCTAACATCGAAGTAGCAGACAAACCACTTCCCAACATTTCTGCTGTGGTCTTCGCTGTTCCTCCACCTCCAGTAGCAACAGAAGTCTGACTATCGTAATAGCATTTCGTACTTGAATTATAACTTATAGGACGGGCGACGTCTCCTGTCACTTTACCCGCATTATAACATTGCGTACAAGCTGCATAATAGATACCCGTACTCCTATAAGCATTGTTTCCGACAATTTCGCCCACATTATAGCAGTAACTCACACTTTCATCGTAAGCACCAATACCCGAAACATAACAGGTGATGGTACCTGCAATTTGGGGAACGCTAATCTTTCCACTATTCACACAACTTTCTATCACACTGCTGCGTGCAGAAATACCAGCAACATACGACGACCGCGGGATACCCGTTACGCTTCCGTAGTTCACACATTGCTTGATTGTACCTCCATAACTACAAATGCCAGCTCCATTTTGGACATTAGTAATAGAACCTGCATTGATACATTTTTCAATTACACATGAGGTGGACAATGCTCTACCCACAATACCGCCCACATGCGCAGAGACAGCGCCTTTCAGATTGGCTTCATTGAAACAGTTCGTTACCTTAGCACCATCGCTGATAACTGCTGCTATACCTCCTCTATATTTAATAGCATCTGCAACTTCAGAGCTATATTTAAAATCACCCGACACACGACAATTAGAGATAACGCCACCCTGCAAATAGGTACAGATACCTCCCGTTTGCTGAGGCGAATTAATATTGACGGACAACAAATTCAAATTCGTTACCGTACCATTGTGTACATAACCAAACAGTCCTGAGTAGGTAAGATTGATCTGCCTCATACCAGAAATGTTATGGCCATCACCATCAAAAGTACCTTCGAACGGATGAATTTCAGTTCCTATCGGAGTCCAATCATTATTGATACCAATATTCGTAGTGAGTCTGAAAGTCGTTCCTTTACCACCTGCCGGCACCGCAGCATTTCTATAGGTGAATGGCATACCACTATTGATACCTGTGCGCAAAGCCATCAACTCAGTTAAATTATTCACGGTAAGCGCGGTATCAGGAGGAGTAACGCCCATAACCAAAGTAATACGATAACAGCAGGTATCCTCAAAACGGGCTTTCAAAATAATGTTCCCATTTGTGCGATTAGCAGGTAACGTTACTGTTTGATAGTTATCCACAGGAGTAGCGCTTATAGTAGCCCCTGAAGTCCCTTCAATCGACCAAACTATGCCCCACTGCGAACGCACAGTAAAATCACTCGTTACGTTGTCCACATTATCGGAACCTGTAAAAATGATGGGCAATGCCAATACTTTACTAAGGGTATCGTCTTCTAAGCCTTTAATACGAGGGTAGACACCAGCGGAGCAAATCCAATCAGTAGTATTACTAGCAAAAGGAGATACCGAAGCTCCAGTTAAAGTACTCGTGTTCCTTTTATATGCATTGGTAGAAGAGACATACGATGGTACTCGGAGCGTATCAACATAACATCCACCTAAATAAGTGTTACCGCCTCCTTGCAATCGTCCTATAGAATAATGATTATCCCTATTGGTAGTATTATTGGCAAAAGCGTATGTGCCATCTGTACCACCTGATACATCCCCCGCATTGATACACACATTAGATGAACCACTGGAAATCGCATACGTGGATTTTTCTGTGATATTGATAACCTTCCCAGCATTAACGCAATGGGTTACAATACTCGCGTTACCAGCTATACCATATACATATACACCGACATTGGATGGAGGAGTGGAACTCACTTCACCAACATTATAGCAATACGAAACAGAACTATTGGCTGTACCATATCCCAAAATACCTGCCACATACTGGCACTTACCTGTAACCTTACCAATATTACGACAATATGAAATGGTACAATTTTGTGAGAGACCCACAATACCACCAAGATATTTCTCTTTAGCAGAAGAAGTATGACTAACCACTCCTCTGTTGGAACAATTGGTTACAGTAATTTCAGAACCTGACTGGAATTTTTCTCCACCTACGATACCACCACCCCATGAAGATGTACAAACGACATTTCCATAATTATGACAACTATCAATAATGTTGTGTACACTTCCAATTTCTGAAACAATACCACCCACTATTGATAATCCAGCACAATTGTTACTATTGGTACACTTCCTAATGGTTGCCGTATAGTCGCCAAGCGGAGTTTCAAAAATCAAACCTCCCTTGACAGTGTTACTTCCTTCTGCATGGCAATTATATACAAGTCCACCCTTCATAGAATAAATAAGTGAGGCATTGGTTGCAGAACGCACATTGCGCATTGTAAGATTTTCGATAGTAGCTTGGTCTGTATATCTGAAGAAAGCGTATGCGCCACTGGTATATTGCCAACCAGTCACAGCATGGTTACCGCCATCGTATGTTCCTTTAAAAGGAGTGGAGCTGGATACTCCTATGCTCTCGAAAGAACCGGAAGAGAGGTCAATGTTGTTAGTCTGAAGGAAGTAAGTTCCTTCACCCTTTGCCGGAATCGTGAAATGCTTATATTTGAAAGGAAGACCCGTGTTGATGCCATCACGGAAAAGAGTGAGCTGGGCGAGATTGTCAATCGTGAAAGGGTTGGCGGCAGTACCCAAGAGCGGGTCCTTGTCGAAACGGAACACGTAGCTGCGGGTGGCGCCGCTGTGCGTGGCCTGCAACACCACATAACTCTGTCCATCCACAGTGAGCGTGTAGTTCGAGTGTGTCACCGTACCCACACCCTCCATCAGCGTCCATGTCACCCCTCCGGGCTGTCCACCCAAGGTTACGCTGCTCACCGCCGTAAGGTTGGAAAGACTGGAGCCTGTGGGAAGGAAAATCGGAACCAATGTGAGGTAGATATCAGGATTCGTAGATGGGTCGAAACCCGTGATCACAGGGTAGATGTTACCGGTTTGCACCGTAAATCCTGAGGGTGCCCACGTGCCGTCGGTCATATCAACAGTATTCATGGCCGTGCCCTTCAACGAAGTGGGATCGGCAGTAACGCCAGCAGGAATAGAGACCATCTGGCTGTCGTAATACAAATTGGTGATAACCGTACTTGCATGGCGGTCTTCACCAATGGCACCGCCCGTGTAACTGAACTGACCATAAACGGTGCTGGATGAGTAGCAGTCCCTAAAAGTACAGGGGTCGCCCGCACCAACGGTACGGCCCACCAAACCACCCACCTGCGACTTACCACTCACCATAGCGTTGGTGAAACAGTGGGTAACTTTCGTCGTGGTAGAAGCCTCACCGATGAGACCGCCCACAATGGTACCTGCGGCTGCACTCGTACCCACACCCTCCACCGTACCGGCGAAGAAGCAGTTGTCCACCTCGGCATGAAGCGCCGTACCTATCAATCCACCGCAAGTGTTATCACCCGCAACGTAACTCTTAATAATACCGAGATTGCGAATCTTGGCGTGGTTACCGGTAATGCCAATAAAACCGGCATTAGCACCATCCGATTTTACATACATACCGCTGATAGTATGATAGTTACCATCGAGCACACCATCGAAGGGGTGCGTATCGCTGTTACCCAGCACAATCCACGCTGTAGCGCCGGAGGGCAGTACACCATCACAAGAGGCCATATCACCGCTGTTGAGGGCGATGTCGTCCGTCAGTTTGAAATAGCGGTCTTCACCCGCATTCGGAATGGACACATAGCCGGTGCCGGTGCTCGCATAATACATCGAGTCGGCAGGATTGAAATAGAAGGTGCCGCCCGCGTTGATTCGCTGCGCAAGGGATGTCAGCTGCTGCGCCGTCTTGATGGGGAATGGATCAGTGGACGAGCCATCCTGCGCCTTCACGGTAAAAGGAAGGGCCGAGAACAAGACCATCGCGGCAAAGAGAAGCTGTTTCTTGAATCTGTGGTTGATGATGTTGGGCTTACTCATAATGTTGTACTTTATTATATGATTTTTTTTATTTTTTCGCTTTATACAATGTTATATAATGTCGTTCAAAGTCGTTAAGATCCGAATTAACAATTTAACATTCCCCAAAATACACCACATCATACGCATTTTGTGCACGTTATCGCAAAAAAAAGCCGATTTTTTGCCAAACACAAAAGCATATACCACCCCCATGGGGAATAAGAAATAGCTGTAGTTGAATTAGTTATCAAAAAATCATCTACTTCATCCCAATAAGTTAAATTAGGGGCAAAATTATTGCATTTTGTTAGTCCAGTAGGCTCTTTCCTCTTGTATTTCAGCTAATTATATTGTATTTTTTGTAAATAAAGAATAATATTCAGCGAAACCACCAATTTCATCTGTCATTCTTACGATTATAGAGTTGACAAACACCCTCCCCACTCCAAATCTCTCAAATCTCTCAAATCTTTCAAATCCTCAAATCTTCCCATTTCCAAAAAATATTGTAAGTTTGCGTGCTTTAACGCGAAGCCTGTTATTATTTATAAAAATTTGAAATTCAATAAATTACAAACTAAATAACCTTTATCATTATGCCGAAAATTTCATCCAAAGGACAGAACATGCCCTCCTCACCCATCAGAAAGTTAGTGCCTTTCTCTGATGAAGCCAAGAAAAGAGGCGTACACGTGTACCACCTCAACATCGGTCAGCCCGACATCGAGACTCCCGAAGGTGCCCGCAAGGCCGTGAAGGAGTTCGACCAGAAGGTCATCGCCTACAGCCACTCCGCCGGTATCCTCTCCTGCCGCGAGAAACTGGTAGAGTACTACAAGACCGTCAACATCAACCTCACCCCCGATGAGATCATCATGACCACCGGCGGCTCCGAGGCCATCCTGTTCGCTTTCAACAGCTGCCTCGACCCGGGCGACGAGGTCATCATCCCCGAACCGTTCTACGCCAACTACAACGGCTTCGCCATCACCTGCGGCGTCACCGTGAAGCCCATCATGTCCACCATCGAAAACGGCTTCGCCCTGCCGTCCATCGAGGAGTTCGACAAGATCATCACCCCGAAGACCAAGGCTATCATGATCTGCAACCCCAACAACCCCACCGGTTACCTCTACTCCAAAGAGGAAATCTTGAAACTGGCCGAGATCGTGAAGAAACACGACCTGTTCCTGTTCGCCGATGAGGTATATCGCGAGTTCTGCTACGACGGCGTGAAACATTTCTCCGTGATGGAGGTTCCGGAAATTGCGCAGAACGTAGTGCTTCTCGACTCTGTGTCAAAGCGTTACAGCGCATGCGGTGTCCGTATCGGTGCGTTCATCACCCACAACAAAGAGGTGTATGCTACCGCAATGAAGTTTGCCCAGGCTCGTCTCAGCCCGCCGACCTACGGTCAGGTGCTCACCGAAGCCGCCGTTGACACCCCGCAGGAGTACTTCGACGCGGTCATCAACGACTATGTGGCCCGCCGCAACACCGTGGTGGATGCCATCAACGCAATGCCCGGCTGTATGTGCCCGAAACCGAAAGGCGCCTTCTACGCCGTCGCCCGTCTGCCCATCGACAACTCCGACAAGTTCTGCCGCTGGCTGCTCGAGGAGTTCAACCTCAATGGCGAGACCGTGATGCTGGCCCCCGCCACAGGCTTCTATTCCACCCAGGGCAAAGGCACCAACGAGGTGCGTATCAGCTACTGCCTGAAGGTCGCCGACCTCGAAAAGGCCATGAAATGCCTCGCCGAGGCCCTGAAGGTCTATCCCGGCCGCACCCTGTAATTTTCGATTTTCCCCATATCCGTAGAGACGTTGCGCGCAACGTCTCTACATTATTTTTATACAGATATTATGACCCATTTCGACCAGTACCCATCCCCGTGCTACATCATGTTCGAGGAATCGTTGGAGGCCAACCTGCAGCTGCTTAACCTCGTGCAGGAGAGCGCCGGTGTGTCTATCATCTGCGCCCTCAAGGGCTTCGCCTTCTGGCACGCGTTTCCGATGGTGCGCCACTACCTCAGCGGCGCTACCGCCAGCTCGCTCAATGAGGCACGCCTCATCTCGGAGGAGATGGGCTGCGACGCGCACACCTACGCGCCCGTCTATCTCGACAACGAGTGGCGCGACCTCATGCTCTACAGCAGCCACATCACCTTCAACTCGCTGTCGCAGTGGGCCAAATACCGCCAGTCGGTGCAGGAGTTCCCGAAAGCCATCAGCTGCGGACTGCGGGGCAACCCCGAATACTCGGAGGTGAAGACCGACCTGTACAACCCCGCCCGTCCGGGTTCGCGACTGGGCATCTTGGCGGAACAGATGCCGCCGCACCTTCCGGAAGGCATTGAGGGACTGCATTTTCACACCCTCTGCGAAAACAACAGTTATGCGTTGGAGAACTGTCTGAAGGCTTTTGAAGAGAAGTTCGGGCACTGGATCGACGAGGCCAAATGGGTGAACATGGGCGGCGGACATCTCATCACCGAGAAAGATTACGACATCCCGCACCTCATCAGCCTGTTGAAGGCGTTCCGCGAGCGGCATCCCAACTTGGAGGATGTGATTCTGGAGCCGGGCGAGGCGGTGGGCTGGCGCACCGGTGTGCTGGTCTCCACCGTGGAGGACATTGTGGAGAACAAGGGTATCAAGATCGCCATGCTGAATGTGTCGTTCTCGTGCCACATGCCCGACTGCTTGGAGATGCCCTACAAGCCTGTGATTCTCGGGGCCACCGAGCCCGACGAAGCCAGCAAGTTTGTCTATCGCATGGGCGGCTGTTCGTGCCTCGCGGGCGATTTCATCGGCATGGGCGACTTCGCCTTCCCCGAACCCTTAGAGGTGGGCGACCGCATTGTGTTCGACGACATGATTCACTACACCATGGTGAAGACCACCTTCTTCAACGGGGTGCAGCACCCGGCCATCGGCGTGGTACACAAAAACGGCGAATTTGAGCTGCTGTCGCAACCCGACTATGCGGCCTACAAGGCGAAATTGGGGTGATTTTGGTGCTTGTTCAATATTTTTTGAACAGACACTCATTTTTGAACAAAATTGGCACTAAAGCACTATAAATAAATTAGATATACAAATATTTTTGCATAAAAAAAAGGGAGGCTTAAAACCTCCCTTTTTGATAACTAAAAGAAATCCTTATTTCTTGATGAATTTCTGGGTAGTAGTACCGTTGGCACCGTTCATGCGAACGAAATAAACACCGCTGTTGAGGTTGCTGACGTTGATCTGCATGTTGCTGGTAGCATTGGCGGTGTAAACCGTCTGGCCAAGGAGGTTCACGATCTCAATGGTGTTGTAACCTTCGGCGACAACATTCAGAACGGTGGTAGCGGGATTCGGATAGATGGCGATGGTGTTAGCAGCGTTTTCATTGACACCAACTTGACCTTCAACTGTAAAGTTGTCAATCACCACACCGTACATATTAGCGTCGGAAGTGACATGGATACCAATGCGGATGACTTGGTTATCGTATGCGGAAAGGTCAATGGAGTGACGCTCAAAATCTTCATTGGTATAAGTTTGGGGAGCAATCACCTCAACTGCGTTGGTATAGGTCTGACCTTGGGGAATTACATAAACACCAAATTCTTCCGGATAAGTTGAACTACGAACCAGATAATCAAAAGATGCGGTCATCTGCATTCCTGTGAATTCAGGAGAAATCAACCAGTCGTCAGCATTGTTAATTGCAGAGTAGAAGTATTGAGCTACGCCGTCGTTATCTGAACTCCAGCCAGAACCAGTGAAATTGAAAATACCCATATCTTCGCCTTCTGAGTTGCCATCGCCATTGACATCGACGATCTGCCAGCAATTGAGAGTGGCGTCATCTTCAGCAAATGTGCAGTTGTAGGGAAGATTGGTAATCACAGAGCATTCGATGCCTTCACCGGAGAGGTTGACGGTGGCAGTAGCATCGCCAGAAGTAAGAGTGATGACACCAGTGGAAGTAGCAGCTGTCAGGGGTGCAAATTGAACATACAGGGTGCCGCCAGCTGTGGGCAGAGTGGCGGTGGTGGCAAATGAGGTGCCGTTGGAGGAGATGGTGAAAGCCTCGCCGGTGACATTGGCGGTAATGTTGTTGGAGAGGTTGTAGCCACTGACGGTCAGTGAAAGAGTAGAGGTTTGATTCGTGATGGTTGAGCCGAAGTCAAGTGAGGTGGGATTCACCATCACTGCAGCTTCATTCGGGATAACCTCGATGGTAACTGCATCGCCAGTACCTTCACGTGCAACCGTGAAATGATAGGTCCATCCATCATTGAACACATAGTCATCTTTTCTTCCGTTGTCGCCACCGGCAATCCACATTTTGGCACCAGGAGTGGGGTTCGTTACGCAAAAATCGTATGTTCCCGCGGGAATGGTGATTTCAACTTGACCATCTAATACTATGTTGGAGGTGCTCAGTGCGCCATCTGCATTTTCGGGGATTTTGTACTCAAATTCGGCGTAAACGGAGGCAGCCACATCGCCACTGCTTGTGAGAGGACCAGATGTGGGAATCGTGCTGCCATAGGTGTTGTGGTCAGCATCCAACAAAAGCTGATAACCAGAACCGTCTCCCCATACGTCATGGGCTTCAAGGATTACAGTTACTTGTGCTTTTGCGCAAAATGCAAATGCGACGAAAAGCAAGCAGATAGATAAAGCTTTTTTCATAATTATTACTTTTTGGTTAATAAATAAGTTTTCACGCTGCAAAATTATAAAAAAAATCAATTGCAGAACATAATTTGCAAAAAAATTCAACGATATTTCCCACAAAAAAAAGGACACACCTTGCGGCGTGTCCTTCAAACGGAATTCAAATACAATACTATTATTTGATAAGGTCGGCGTAGCCGGCTGCATCCAGCAGGGTGTCGGCCTCGGCGGGGTTGGTGGGTTTGATTTTCACAATCCAGCCTTCTCCGTAAGGATCGGTGTTGATGAGGGCAGGGTTGCCTTCCAATTCTTCGTTGAACTCTACCACTTCGCCACCGATGGGGAGCATCAGGTCGGAAACGGTCTTTACAGCTTCGATGGAGCCGAACACTTCGTTCTGCTCAAGGGTCTCGTCAACGGTGGTGACATCCACAAATACGATGTCGCCCAGCTGCTCAGCAGCGTAAGCGGTGATGCCTACGTATGCGAATTCGCCATCCATTTTCAGCCATTCGTGGTCGTTGGAATACTTCAGATTTTCGGGAATCATAATGTTTGATTTTTAAGAATTATTAATAATGATAATTAAACGGTCATAATCTCTTTCTCCTTCATCTCCGCCATCTTGTCGATTTTGGCGATGGAGTCGTCGGTAAGTTTTTGGATGTCAGCCTCTAACTTCTTCACCTCATCTTCCGGAGTGCCATTGTCTTTCAACTTTTTGGCGTTGTCGTTGGCAGTACGGCGGATGTTGCGGATGGTCACCTTGTGCTGCTCGGTTTCTTGTTTCACCTTCTTTACCAGCTCTTTACGGCGTTCCTCGGTGAGGGCGGGCACCACGATGCGGATGAACTCGCCATTGTTCTGCGGGGTGAAGCCAAGGTTGGCGGCCAGGATAGCCTTCTCGATGATGGGGAGCATGTTGCGTTCCCACGGCTGGATGACAATCTGGCGGGCATCGGGCGTGCTGATGTTGCCGACCTGCTCTACGGGAGTGGGGTTGCCATAATAATCCACCTTCAAACCTTCCAGCATCTGCGGGTTGGCCTTGCCGGCACGCACTTTCTGTAAATCTTTGTCGAACGCCACAATCGCGCCGTTCATGCTCTCTTTTGCCTGGTCAAGGCATTTTTTCGTTTCTTCGCTCATAATATTCTTTACTATTAGTTTTCAGAATTGTTTCTCTTAGCCAACAACTCGCGTTTCTTCTCTTCCTGTTCCTTGATCTCTTTTTCCAAAGCCTTGATCTCCTTCTCCAGCATCGAGCTGTTGAATTTATAGACGAACAGGCCGTGGAACACCACGATGACCGTCCACAATGCCGACACCAGCACCGAGAACTCCAGGAAAGTCATGCCCTCCTCGTTGATGTTATCCTTGACAGTATCCACCACGCTCGTGTCAGGAGCGGTTGCTCTGAAAAGGAAGATGTAAAGAATCCAAATCACCAGCATGGCCAATACATAGATGGCCAAGTGGAATTTGAAGTGCGATCTCCGGTTCGCTTTTTTATAAATCTGAGGATCGATTAAATTGTTGTTTTCTGCCATAATATAAAATTTTTATTGGTTGCTGACAAAAGTTCCGATGGGCTCTCCACTCAGTACCTTCAACAGGTTGCCGGGGGTGTTGGCATCATAGACATAGAGTTTCACGTCATTGTCCTGACAAAGGGCGAAGGCCGTGAGGTCCATGATTTTAAGGTGCTTTTGGTAGGCTTCCGTGTAAGAAAGGGTAGTGTATTTGGTGGCCGTGGAGTCCTTTTCGGGGTCGGCGGTGTAGATGCCATCCACGCGGGTGCCCTTGAGCAACAGGTCAGCTTTGATTTCCACCGCACGGAGCGCCGCACCGGTATCGGTAGTGAAGAAGGGATTGCCCGTGCCCCCACCGAAAATCACCACATAACCCTCATCAAGATAGCGCACCGCATTTTTGAAATAGATTTTCTCACCCATCCCTTCGATGGCCATAGCGGTCAACACCTTGACTTTCACACCTTTCTCCTCCAAAACACCCTGCAAAGCCATGGCATTGATGATGGTGGCGAGCATACCCATGTGGTCGCCCTGGCGGCGGTCGAAACCCTTGGTGGCACCGTTCACCCCACGGAAGATGTTGCCCCCGCCGATGACTACGCCTACCTGCACGCCGGCGGTCACTGCCGACTCGATTTCGCTGGCAAAATGACTTACAGCCCCGTAGTTGATTCCGTAACCGTCGTCACCCATCAGCGATTCACCGCTTAATTTCAACAATATACGATTGTATTTCATATTCAGAATTTGGGCGCAAATTTACGGGATTTTTTTCATACTTCATCATTTTTTGAAAAAATTATAGTATGACATTTTGTCAGATTTTGCATTTTGGCAAAGTTGTTGCATAATAAGGCACTGTCAAACAAAAATTTTTATCGCTATGAACTTGAACAATCTTACCATTAAATCACAAGAATCGATTGCGAAGGCACAAATGATCGCCTCCAGCAACCAGCAGCAGCAGATCGATACGTCACATATTCTCAAGGCGATGATGGAAACCGACGAAAATATCATCTCGTTCCTGCTGAAAAAACAGGATGTAGATCCTAAAATCATCGCACAAGCCGCCGAAAGGGAGATCAAGAGTCTGCCGAAGGTGTCGGGCGGCAACATATATCTGTCGAACGGCGCGCAGGCGGCTTTGCAGAAGGCTATCGTCTTCGCACAGGAGCAGGGCGACGAGTTCGTGTCGCTGGAGCATTTCTTCTACGGCATCCTGATGGCTGGCGACAACATGTCGCGGGCGCTCAAAGATGCAGGTGTTACTGAGAAGGGCACCAAGCAGGCCATCACCGACCTGCGGAAGGGCTCGAAGGTGACCTCGCAAGACAGCGAAGAGACCTACAACGCCCTCAACAAGTACGCCACCAACCTCAACGAGGCGGCCCGGAAAGGCAAACTCGACCCTGTGATTGGCCGTGACGACGAGATCCGCCGTGTGCTGCAAATCCTCTCCCGCCGTACCAAAAACAACCCGATTCTGATTGGTGAGGCCGGCGTGGGAAAAACCGCCATCGTGGAAGGTCTGGCCCACCGTTTGGTCAGCGGCGATATTCCAGAGAACCTGAAAACCAAACAGTTGTACTCATTGGACATGGGTGCGCTGGTGGCTGGTGCCAAATACAAGGGCGAGTTTGAGGAACGTTTGAAGAGCGTCATCAAGGAGGTGATTGACTCCAACGGCGAAATCATCCTCTTCATTGATGAGATTCACACGTTGGTGGGTGCCGGCGCGTCGGGCGAGGGTGCCATGGACGCCGCCAACATCCTGAAACCGGCCTTGGCGCGTGGCGAACTGCGCTCCATCGGTGCCACCACCCTCAACGAGTACCAGAAATACTTCGAGAAGGATAAGGCCCTCGAACGTCGTTTCCAGCCCGTGCTCATCGCCGAACCTGACAAGTATTCGGCCATCTCTATTCTGCGTGGACTGAAGGAACGCTATGAAAACCACCATCATGTGAGAATCATGGACGATGCCCTCATCGCCGCCGTGGAACTTTCGCAGCGCTACATCACCGACCGTTTCCTGCCCGACAAGGCCATCGACCTGATTGATGAGGCCGCCTCGAAGCTGAAACTCGAAATCAACTCCAAGCCGGAAGAGCTGGATGAGATTGAGCGTAAAATCCGCCAGTTGGAGATTGAACGCGAGGCCATCAAACGCGAGAACTCTCCCGAGAAGGTGACCGCCCTCAGCAAGACCATCTCCGAACTCAACGAGCAGCGCAACTCCTTGGAAACCAAGTGGCGCGCCGAGAAGGACATCGTGGACAAAATCCAGCAAAACAAAAAACTCATCGAGGATTATAAGCTGGAGGCCGCCAACGAGGAACGGCAGGGCAACTACGGCCGTGTGGCCGAGCTGCGTTACGGGCTCATCAAAAACGCCGAGAACGAAATCCAGAAACTCCAGCAGGAGCTTACCTCCGTGCAGGGCGACAAGGCCATGATTGATGAGGAGGTGGGCGAAGACGACATCGCCGATGTGGTGTCGCGCTGGACAGGCATACCGGTCAGCAAGATGATGCAGAGCGAGAAGTCGAAACTGCTGCATCTCGAAGAGGAGCTGCACAAGCGTGTGGTGGGGCAAGACGAGGCCATCAGCGCCATCGCCGATGCCATCCGCCGGAGTCGTGCAGGCCTGCAGGACAGCAAGAGACCGATCGGTTCGTTCATCTTCATGGGTACGACCGGCGTGGGTAAGACCGAGCTGGCCAAGGCGTTGGCGGAATATCTGTTCAACACCGAGGATGCTATCGTGAGGTTCGATATGAGCGAATTTCAGGAGAAATTCTCCGTCAGCCGTCTCATCGGAGCGCCTCCAGGATACGTGGGCTACGATGAAGGTGGCGAGCTGACCGACAAGATCCGCCGCCGCCCTTACTCCGTGGTGCTTTTCGACGAAATCGAGAAGGCGCATCCCGACGTGTTCAACATCTTGCTGCAAGTGTTGGATGACGGGCGGCTCACCGACAACAAAGGCCGTGTCGCCGACTTCAAAAACACCATCATCATCATGACCTCCAACCTCGGCTCCGACATCATCCAGAACAACTACGCCGAAGCCGGCAACGAGAGCAACGAGGCGCTTTTCGAGCGTACCAAAGCGGAGGTGATGGCCCTGCTGAAGAAGACCTTGCGTCCAGAGTTCGTCAACCGTATCGACGAGATCGTGATGTTCCAGCCGCTGTCGAAACGCGAGATCCGCAGCATCGTGAACATGCAGATCGACAACCTCAACAAGCTGCTGGCACAGCAGAACCTGCAGGTGGAGTTCACCAAGTACGCGCTTGACCAGCTGGTGGAAATGGGCTACGAGCCGATGTACGGCGCCCGTCCGCTGAAACGAGTCATCCAGCGCAACGTGCTCAACGAACTCTCCAAGTTCATCCTCGAAGGCAACGTCCAGAAGGACGGCATCATCACGGTGGACTCGCTCGATGACGGACAGTTTGTGTTCTTCAACAAAGAAAAGAAGGCAGAATAATATTCGTTAGAAAATCTGTGCACAGCGCATCAACCTTTCGGGGCTGGTGCGCTTTTCTGTTTTACACGGTCCATTCCGATAAATCCATTTCGCGTACCGCGACACGTCCTACCGCCTCCAACACCACCACACGGCAACGGCCATCGGCGCGTTTCTTGTCTTGCATCATGGCCTCCAACAACGCCTCGCGGCTCACACCCGCAGGGATTTCCACTGGCAATCCGCAAGATTGCAACACGTTGGTTATCAATGGTGTATCGGCACTATTCACGCACTTCGCGGCACACACCATCCCGATCGCCACCGCATCACCATGCGCCATGCCCGTGCACCGCTCTAAGGCATGCCCGAAGGTATGTCCCAAGTTCAACAGCTGTCGCACCCCGTTATCCCGCTCATCTTCACGCACCAACAACTCCTTCACCGCTACGGCCTCCTCGATAAAGACTTGTAACTGAATGCGTTTCGTCGCATCCTTCAACATCTCCCCTACCCCATAGTCCGCAAAAAAAGCACCACATTCCTCGAAATATTTTCCTTTTATCAAAAAAACCTTCAGCATCTCCGCCAAACCTTGCCGTACCTCCTCTGCATCCAGCGTTTGTAGAAAATCTATGGTGCTCACCACGAACTCGGGCTGCCGGATCGTGCCCAGCATATTCTTGTATCCCAGCATGTTCACACCATTCTTGCCGCCGATGGCAGCATCCACCATGCCCAACAGCGTGGTGGGCACCAGCCCGCAGGCCACCCCCCGCTTGTAGATAGAGGCCACAAAGCCGCAAATGTCGGTGGTGATGCCGCCACCCACACCGAGCAGCAACACGTCGCGGTCGGCATGAAGCTCCAACAGCTTCTGTATCAACCTCTCCACCGTCTGCATCGTCTTATACCGCTCTTCCGCCACCACCTCGATTTTCTCAAACGGGAAGATATCTCCGTACAATTCCTCCACCTTGCGGTCGATAACCACCACCACACGCCGCGTGCCCGCCGACTGCTGCAACTGAGTCCTAAATTCTTTAAAATCCGAACAAAGCATCATACTAAAAAATGTTAATGGGAGGGATGAAAATAATCGTTCACCACCTTGGCTTTGGCTGGTCCGACAACGGCGGCGAGTTCAGCCTCCGACGCCTCCTTGATGCGCTTCACACTCTTGAAATGTGTCAACAGTTTCTCTTTGGTACTCTTCCCAACTCCCTTAATATCATCTAAATCGGAATGCGCAAAGCCTTTCTCGAACTTCTTACGATGATGGGTGATGGCGAACCGGTGCACCTCATCCTGAATGGAGGCTAACAGATAAAAGAGCGGTGATTTGACATTGATACCCACCATTTTCGGGGGGAACCCGTAGAGCAATTCATTGGTGCGGTGGTTGTCGTCTTTGGCCAGTCCCGCGATGGGAATATCGACCTTCAACTCGTCGCACACCACCTGGCGCACCACTTCCATCTGACCCTTTCCACCATCGGTAAGGATGAGGTCGGGAAGCGGCTTATCTTCCTCTAACAGACGGGAATAGCGTCGGCGCACCACCTCCTTCATCGAAGCATAGTCGTCAGGTCCTTCCACTGTCTTGATGTTGAAATGGCGGTACTCTTTCTTGTTGGGTTTCGCATTGACAAACTGCACCATCGCCGCCACTGCATAGTCGCCTTGGAAGTTGGAGTTGTCGAAGCACTCGATGACCATCGGCGGCTTGGGCAGCCCCAACTCTTTCTGCAACTGATTGAGTACCTGCTGACTGCGCCGGTTGGGATCCACCAAGTCGCGGCGCTTGTTCTTCTCATACATATAGGTGAGCGCGTTCTTCATGGAGAGGTCCAACAACTTCTTCTTGTCGCCGCGCTGGGGTACCGTTACGGTCACGTCCAACAATTGAGTCTCCGGCACAAACGGCAACAGCACCGTGGGACTGAACTCACCAAAACGGTCGCGCATCTCCACCATACCCTGCAGCAACAGTTCCTCGGTGGTCTTCTCCAGTTTATGCGCAATTTCAAGTGTATAAGACTGAATTACAGACCCTTCCATTACCCTCATAAAATTCACATAGGCACTCTGTTCATCTTCAGTGATGGTAAACACATCGAGATTGGAGATGTCGGGATTCACCACCACCGATTTCCCCTTAAATTGTGTTAAAATATCGAGTTTATCTTTCATCTCCTGTGCCTTTTCAAACTCCAGATTGGAAGAGAAAGCCATCATTTTTTCCTGTAACTGCCGAATAATGTCGCGGGAGTTACCCTTTAGTATTTCAATGATACTGTGAATGTTAGACTGATACTCTTCTTGGGAGATGCAGCCGGCGCACGGTCCCGGACAGCGATGCAGCTGATATTGCAGGCAGGGACGGTCGCTCTGGCGGAACAGTTTGCAGGTGCGCACCGGAAAAATCTCCATCAGGGTGCGGAAAAGGGCGTTCATGTACTTGACCGAGGCGTAAGGGCCGAATACTTCCTGTCGGCTCCGATCAGGCGAGCGGGTGACGAAAACCCGCGGAAACGCCTCCTTGGTGACGGCAATCCACGGGTAGGTCTTGTCGTCCTTCAGCATGATGTTGTACTTCGGCTTATACTCCTTGATGAGGGTATTTTCCAACAACAAGGCCTCCCATTCGGTATCGACCACGGTGGTCTGGATATCGCGGATCTTGGTGACCAGCATCCGTACCTTAGAGGAGTCGTGGTTTTTATTGAAATAGGAGGAAACGCGCCGTTTGAGGTTTTTGGCCTTGCCGACATAAATCACCTTGCCATTCTCATCGAGATAGCGGTACACGCCCGGCTTGGTGGAGAGGGCGGAAAGAATCAGCTGGATTTTACTTTTGTCCTGCGTGCTCATCGTTTCCCGTTTCGGTAGGGTTCTGCTTCTCCGCATCCCTCAACTTCTGCAAGCGGGAGTTCTCCTTTTTGAGAATAAAGATTTCGCTGATGGAAAAGATGAGGTAGATGACCATGAATGCCCCGGCGAACCGCCAGCGGTCTTCTTTGGAGGCGATGAAATAGATGAGCAGGAAAAGCAGGCACGACATGAACTTGATGATGCGCGAGAGCATGTAGCCGGAGACGAACTTCCGCGAGTCGCGCTGCGACTGGTCGCGCAGGACGACATAGAGGCTGAAGAGGGTGACAAAGAAGAAAAACAGCACGATGAAGGGCATCGCCGGCGTGGAGTACGCGGGAAGTGCAACCTGCATGAGGATGCTCAACGCCGCCACAACAATAGAAACCACCAGCAGATGGATGACGTATGGGGGAACCTTGTAGTTGATTCTTTTCATTTTCTTCATCACCTATTTCTCTTTATTTTGGGTTAATTTGTGAATCATCACATACATAGCAAGGGCAATGGATGCCAAAGAACATACAATGACAAAGAGAGGTGAGAGGTCGAGCCAACGGTCCAATCTCACACCTCCGTATGCGCCTATGGCAATAATGACACCCATCTGGACGGCCAGTCCTGCATAACTGGCGCCGGCATCCCACTGCCTTTTATCGCTCATGATGGATTATTTCTGCTGCGGCTGCTGGGGCTGAGCCGGAGTATGAGTCGGCTGTACACCAGCGGCCTTGCCGTTCTGAATCTTGCAGTTACCAACAAAGGTGGCACCCGGCTCGATGGCGAGCTTGCTGGAAGCAATGTCACCAGCCAGCACAGCGGTGGAACGCAAAGAGATGATATCCACAGCGTTGATGTTAGCCTTCACGCGGCCCTCGATCTCGATGCCGTCGCAGTTGATGTCGCCTTCCACCACACCGGTCTGACCGATGATGATCTTCGACTTGCAGTTGATATTTCCTTTGATAGTACCATCAATACGGCAGTCGCTGGCAGCTTCAATGTTACCTACCAAGCTGGTACCGGCGGCAATGGTGTTCACTCTCGTGCCATTCATGGCACCCATTTCTTCAGGTCTGTTCATAATACTCTTAATGTTTTTTATGGTTTTAAATAATTCTTTTGAAAAAATTCTTCATACAAAGGACGCGATTCGCGCTGCTTATAATAAATGCTGTAATTAGCGGCTCCCATCGCATAGGGCGTAATGTTCTTCGCCTGCACATCCGCCTTGAACATGTCGCCACGGATGAAACCATTGTAATAGTCCATGGCCGCATCGGCATTGCGGAAACGCGAGATGGTCACCATCTGCTCATCCTGATTGATATAGAAACTGTTGATGCTCAGATTTTGCAACGCATAATACTGCTTGTTGAAGTCGGAAATCTGAACCTTCAAATCCATCACTTTGATTTTGTGCACATTAACGATGAGGGCCACATAATGCCATTCGTCAGCACTATACAAGAATGGAGATTCAACTTGAACTTGAGGACCATCCTCAGCTTTCTCAGGCTGAGCTACCGTCTGAGGTTCCGGCTCCAGTGTCTCCAACAACAGACGGGCCAACTCGGCCACCGGCAGGTCGGCATATTCTGTCACTACCCCTTGCAAAGCATTGCGATACTGATCTTTGCCCTGCACCTGTCCCACAGAAACCGCGCGCAAATAGGCGAACTTCGAGCGCAACAAACGGTCGGTACAACTGGTGATGGCCAACTCAGAAGACTGAATCACCTTCGCCCACTGTTTATTCATGAAATCCTGATAGATGGTCTCGTACATATTCTCCATCTGTTTCTGGGCGGCGGCCACCTTCTTATAATAGTCGGGCTCGCGAATCAGACGGGCATAGTCGGTATCGGCATATTTGGTAAGGATAATCTCCTTAGGCTGCTCGGCTTTCCCGTTTTTCATCTGACTGTAGTTGAGGTACAAGAGGTAAAGCACTGCGGGAGAGAGGTCATTGTCGGGGAAGCGCTGGTAATATTTCTCCAACATCTCGCAACCGCGGGGCCGGTCGTTGAGCAAATCCAAATAGATGACCGCCGCCTGATAGAGTGCTTCGGCAATCATCATGTTGGAGGTGTCCATCGCACCTTCGGTGAGCGGCAAATCCTGCGTGTAGAAACGCTCCTTCTCGGGGTCGGTCTCCCGCTTCAGTATCGGATTGCCAAACTCGTCGTATTCCGTGGTGTCTTGATCCGCCTTCGGATTGTTGAGGTTGGCCATATCCTCAAACGAAAGCTGCTGCTTGTTGCTGATACGCCAGTTGTCCTCCAATTTACGACTACCCCACTTACGCAAGAATTCGGTCTTACCGGCCGACATCAAGGTAGAGTTGTAGAAATACCACTTGCCAGAACTACCGGCATTTGTATTCTGATTGTAGTTGGCATAACCGAGCGCACTCTGCAACGCTAACTCCTTGTCGCGTTCCTCCTTCTCTCTTCTGGCCTTCTCCTGCTTGTACTCATTGATTTTTCCCTTCACCCAACGTTCACGATCTTTTTCGCTCATCTTGGCGATACGTTGCAAACTGTCTTGCACCACCACCACCTGCAAGTTATCCACCAACTCAGTGAGTATCTGCGATTTGCGCTTAATCTCGGTATAATTGGGATAGGTCTTGGGCATCGAAACCGTGGCCGTGTCGTAGTAAGCCTTGGCCTGCGGGTATTTTTCCTGCTCAAAGTAAAGGTCGGCCAGACGAAGCGCCGAATGCGTGCGCTGGAAATCGTTGTTGGCGTATGCCGCCACCGACTTGGCCAGCTTGTCCATCTGTGCCGTGGTATCCTCGTCAATGCGGTCGATCTCCGACAATGCATAGTAAATCTGGTCGTAATAATCCTTGTTCTTCTCCTCCGCCAACATCTTGTTCAACTCCTTGATAATTTGCGCACGCTTGGCCGGACTGCCATCATAGTTGGTGGCCAGGTGCATGCGCGCATTGAACTCCAAGTCGTAGTCGGGACTGTGTTTGGAAACCCAAAGGAAATAGTCGTGCGCCTGTGAAGGCTGTTCCTCCAATTCATACAACTGACCGAGGATGAAATACATACGAGTCTTGAACAACTTTTTCGGCTTGTTCTTCAACACATCATCAATGTAGTTGATGGCGGTCATACGGTCGCCATCGGGAGCGGTGAGGTGGTACTCGGCACCGGCAGCGGCATACTGGAGATTCAACTTCTTTGATTTCTTGGGCTGCACGTAGTATTTGGCCTCATTGATGATGTCCTCAGCCTGTCCATAATAGCCCATCCGCAGAGCGGCACGAGCATTCCAAATCATGGCTTCCTCCACACAATTGCCATCCTTATGCGTGGTGAGAATGTAGTTGAAAATGCGCTGCGCCTGCTGGTAATCCTGTTTGTAGAAATAGGCTTTTCCCATCATCAGGTAGGCATCGTCGATATTCTTCACATACTCCTTCCCCTTGAAAAACATAGAGTGCTTGTAGATACACTTCGACCCCTTCTCAATCACGCGGTCCATGGCAGGATAGATGCTCGAGAGTTCTTCTTTGGGAGGATACACATAAATAGGCAGCGTGGTGATGTAATTGTCCTTGCATAGTTTGGCATGCTCTTCCTCGCCATTCTTAAGGGCTTCTTTGCCGTTGAAATTGACATTGAAGCGGGAAGTCATGTTATGAAAACCCCTATTGATGGGCGTATTTTTGCGTGTAGAGCAGCCGCACAAGAAAAATACTGCCATCAGCAAGACAGCAACAGAGTACTTTTTAGAATGTATTTTATTAAATTTCAATGACTTACGTATTTATATAAAATAGACCACAAAAATAACGAATTATATTTAATAATATTTTGTTGTTGATAACTTTTTTACAAGAACTATCCACGATGGCTTCTCAACCACAAAAGCCCGTGCGACAACACGGGCAAAAAACAATAAGAGTGAATTGATCAAATGCCGGAAATCTCGGCTTAATGTACTGATTTAGCGGGTGCTGCCTCCATACTTTTCTGGGGGGCTTGACTCTTGCTGGTGGGAGTGGCCTTACGTGCAGCATCCTTCTTATGCGAAGCGGCTGAACGCTTGAACTTACGATCCAGCTGGTAGTATTCATTCACCTGTTGAGCAGTGAGGCACTGTGAGATGGCGTTGAGGAAATTGGTCTCGGCTTCCAACAGCGCACGGCGCGTCTCCAAACGGGTGGTGTACAAAACGATAATCTGTTTGTCGGAAAGATACTGGATGCTGTCGGCCGACACATGATGGTCGATTCCCGCCTCGTTCATGACCGTACGGCTCTTTTGAAAAGCAGCATATTCGGCTTTGGCGTATGCATCGAAAGCATCCCAGAAAGGCTTTTTCTGTTCCTCTTTCAAAGTAAAATTCTTCTCCAAAAACTCCTTTTTGAGTTTCATGACGGCTTGGCAATCCTGAGAACCACACTTGGAATTCGTGGTGGTCTCAACCTGTCCCTGCGCCATCGTAGCCGCAGCGAAACTGACTAACAAGCAGAATAACATTATTTTTTTCATGATAAAACAGAATTAGTTGCAAAATGAAAACAAGCACTTTGACGAAAATGGAAGAATAGGGTTTAAAATCAAATAAGATTTTTGTAATTTTGCAGCCGATAAATCATTAACCATGGAACAAAAAAACAGATACGCATTCAGTTTGTTTGTCATCGGCACGTTGTTTTTCGTGTTCGGTTACATCACTTGGGTCAACAGCATTGTAATGCCTTTTTTGAAAGAGGCCTGCAACCTCACCACCTTTGAGGCTTCGTTTGTACCCTTCTGCTTTTACATCTCATATTTTGTGATGGGCATTCCTGCCTCGCTGCTCATCCGCAAGGTGGGCTACAGCGGGGGCATGATGATTGGTCTGCTGACCATGGCCTGCGGTTCCATTTTGTTTGTGCCGGCGGCCATCACCCGCCAGTTCGGCATCTTCCTCACCGGCCAGTTCTTCATGGGCGCAGGTCTCACCGTGCTGCAGGCGGCCACCAACCCCTACGCCACCATCTTAGGACCGATAGAAACCGCCGCCCGCCGCATCAGCATCATGGGCGTGTGCAACAAATTCGCCGGAGTCATCGGCATCTACACCATCTACAAAGCCCTCTTCTCCGGCCTTGACGCCGAACTGGCACAGCTGAAAAGTGGACTGCTGACAGGAGACGCAGCAGAAGCGATTCGCCAGCACCTCGCCGAACAGGTCATCCTGCCCTACATCATCATCACGGCCGTTTTCATCCTGCTGGTGATCTTCATCAAACTGGCCAAACTGCCCCGCATCGAGACCTCCACGCAGGGCGAGGAACAACACGACTCCCTCTTCTCCAGAAAATACACCTACCTTTGGTTGGGCGTGTTCGCCATTTTCTTCTATGTGGGTGCCGAGGTCATCGCCATCGACTACCTGATTCCTTACGGCAACGACCTCCACATCGCAGAGAGTGTGAGCAAAGACTTCCCCACCTACGCCATGTTCGCCCTCATCGTGGGCTACTTTGTCGGACTCATCACCGTGCCGAAGATGATTTCGCAGCGACAGGCGCTTGTCACCAACCTCATCATCGCTGTCGTTTTGGCCTTTGTAGCCATCTACTCCCAGTCGTTCGTCCACCTCTTCCAACCCAATCTTGACCCTGTCGCAGCCTACTCCATGTCAGCGCGTCTCTCCATCGCCTGCATCATCATGCTGAGTTTCGCCCATGCCATCATGTGGCCCGCCATCTGGCCGCTCTCCATCCACGACCTCGGCAAACATACCGAACTGGCCTCCGGACTGCTCGTCATGGCCATCGCGGGGGGCGGTGTCATGTCGCTGATTTACGGAAAGTTATGTGAACTCCCACAAGTAGGACACCAAAAAGCCTACCTGCTGCTCTTCATCTGCTACATCTACATCCTCTTCTTCGCCACCATCGGCTACAAATTCAACGGCCAGAAAAAACTCAAATAAATCTTTCAAATCTGCAAATCTGCGAATCTCTCAAATCTGCAAATCTTTCAAATCTGCAAATCTCTCGAATCTTTCAAATCCATAAATCATAAATCTTCAAATCATGAAAAAAGTCATCCACACCGACAAAGCTCCCAAGGCCATCGGACCCTACAGCCAGGCCATTGAAATCAACGGAACCCTCTACATCTCCGGTCAGATTCCGGTAGATCCCGCCACCGGCAAGGTCGCCGACACCATTGAAGAACAGACCGAACAGGTGATGAAGAACATCGGCGCCATTCTCGAAGAGGCTGGCTACACCTTCGCCGACGTAGTGAAATCGACCTGCCTGCTCAGCGACATGGCCAACTTCAAACCCATGAACGAGGTTTATGCCAAGTACTACAGCACCAACCCGCCTGCCCGCGCCGCTTTCGCCGTCAAAGCCCTCCCCATGGGTGTGATGGTAGAAATCGAGACCGTGGCCGTAAAATAAACCATGAAAATCGGAATCATCTCTGACACACACGGTTACGTACATCCGAAACTATTCGAGTTTTTCAAACCGTGTGATGAGATCTGGCATGCCGGCGACATCGGCAGGGAGGAGGTATTGGACGAACTCAACCTCATCGCCCCCGTGCGCGCCGTGTATGGCAACTGCGACGACTGGGACATCCGCTGCAAAACCTCGGAATCATTGGTGTTTCCCTGCGAACAGCACAAAGTGGCGATGATGCACATCGTGGGCAACGGCAACTACTACTCCACTCCGGCCCTGAAACTCATCCAAGCGGAACATCCCACCATTTTCGTCGCCGGACATTCGCACATCCTCAAAGTGATGCACGACCCGCGCCACAACCTGCTTTTCATCAATCCAGGCTCTGCCTCACGGTTCGGGCACCACACACGCCTCACCTTCCTGCGACTTGACATCAACGGGAAAGAACTGAGCCACCTTGAAGTCTATGATGAAGAAAAATAGCACAATATGCTGAAAAAAATTCTCTTCTTGATAGCGATTTTTTCGGGTAGTTTATGCCAGATTTTGGCACAATCTACCCTTTCCAACGAAGAAAAATACAACCTGCTGAGAGAGCGCTTACGCACTGAATTTCTGTACTATACGGGCAATGGGATGGAGCGGGGCACTTCTCAACCGATGGAACGCAGATATCAAACTCGCAACGGTTTGACGGGGTACTGGTGCGACGGGGTTTGGTGGCAGGGACACTATGTGGCGCTGCTGGCCACGGAGTATGCCCGTTTGCAACAAGAAGGGAAGTCCACCGATGCCACCCTGAAGGAACTTCGATGCGCCTTGCAGGTATATGACCGACTGGATTTAGAGGCAGAGAAATGCTGGGGCGGCGACACCTTCGCACACCCCAACGGCTTCTACCTCCGCGATGACATCTGGCGATCGGACACCAGCCGCTTCGGGGTGCAATGGATCACCAGCGACTACGAGTACCAGTGCGGGAAAACCGACAGCAAACGCAACGCCCCTTCACAAGACCAGGCATGGGGCAGTTATATCGGATTCGCCCTGGTACAAAAATTGGTGGACGACGCTGAACTATGCCAAAAAGTGGCAGAGATAAGCCAAAGAATGGTGGCATTCATGCAAAATAAAGAGGGAGAAAAAGAGAATTGGTCAATCATTAACCCTGTAACCCACAATGAGATACAACCAAGAATGGATCTTATTTGGTTACAATACGCCCATTTGACGATAGCTGACCTTTTGAGTGGGGCGACACCGGCGGGGACGAAGAAAGAAAATGCGGGACGGAGCACCTGGAAATTGGTGCAGGACAATATGTTCATCTCGAAAACCGGCAACTTCCGGTGGTACGGCATCTTGTCGATGTCGGCGGTGATGAACGACGCCGGGAGCGGCAAAGATTGTTACGCCTGGCTGGTGAAAAGTTGCGACAGGATCGTACGCAAACGTCCTGATTTACAGCAAGAACTTGTCTTCCCTCACCTACCCCTCATCAATTTGGTTCTCTATGGGAAAGAGGGGAAAGAGCTGCTGCCACGCGAGCAGTACGATGCATACCTGAACAGTGCGCCAGCCGATGGCAAACTCACCCAAACCACAGCAGGACAAACTGTTAGAAATGCGCCCCCATGGCATTGCTTGTCGTTGTTTTGTCCTTGGCGCACGGCCGACACTGGGGAAGTCAACATGATTGACTATCTGTTGCTCTATAATCTCGTTGAATTGATTTACGGCTCAGAATCTGAGAAACAATAACCCATGGTAAAACCGGCTCCCTTCATCGGCATTATGCGGCATCGCATCGGTATTGATGGCGAGGGGGTGACTACGCTGGCGGCTTTCCACGGTTGTCCCCTGCAGTGCAAGTACTGCCTCAACCCCAGCTGTCACGGTCCGGTGGAAGTCTGTCGCACGCTCACTCCTGAGCAGCTTTATGAAGAGGTGCGCATCGACCAGCTCTACTTTTTGGCCACCCATGGCGGGGTGTGCTTCGGCGGCGGCGAGCCCCTGCTGCGCTCCGATTTCATCGTCCGCTTCCGCGAGTTGTGCGGTCCCGACTGGCAACTTACCTTAGAAACTTCCCTCTACGTGCCGACAGAGAACCTGAAATCGGTGCTGCCCGTTGCCGACTATTTTATCGTGGATATCAAAGATTTACATCCCGATATTTATCAGAAATATACTGAAAGACCCATTGATTTGCTGTTGGAGAATCTGAAATTTCTGTCTCAAAACTTCCCCACCCAGCAGGTGATGATACGGGTGCCGCTCATCCCCAACTACAACACCGACACCGACAGAACCTGGAGCGTGGAGCAATTAATGGCATACGGATTCCAAAACGTTGACCGTTTCGAATATCGAACTGACATCGCCCCCAAAGACTCGTACATCGTTCATAATCAGAAAATTAAAAAGTAGAATATGAAAATCATCTGTGTAGGAAGAAATTACTTGCCTCATATCAAAGAGTTGGGGCATAAAGTCCCCGACAAGCCGACCCTGTTCCTGAAGCCCGACTCGTCGGTCATCACCCGCAACCGTCCGTTCTTTTTACCTGAATTCTCACAACAGATTGAGTATGAAGTGGAGCTCCTTGTGCGCATCGACAAGGTGGGAAAATACATCCAGGAAAAATTCGCCCACACCTACTACCATGAGATCGGTTTGGGCATCGACTTCACGGCGCGGGATCTGCAAAAAAATTGCATAGAGGAAGGCAATCCGTGGGAAATTGCTAAGGCGTTTGATGGCTCTGCTATTATTAGTCAATTTATTGAAAAAGAAAGATTTGCAGACCTCAACAATATCAATTTCCACCTCAACTTGAATGGCAATACCGTTCAGAGCGGCAACAGTGGTGAGATGTTGTTTTCCATCGACCAGATCATCTCCTACGCCTCGCAGTTTTTCACGCTGAAGACGGGCGACATCATCTTCACCGGCACACCGAAAGGGGTGGGGAAAGTGGCCATCAACGACCTGTTAGAGGGGTGGATTGAGGACCGGAGGATGCTGAATTTCAGGGTGAAGTAAATTGAAAATGGAAAATGGAAAACTGAGAATTGAAAACTGAAAACGGGAGAAAGCACCTTCCTGATTTTCATCTATCCCTTCACACAAATTCATTTATTCCCTCACAAGCCCTATCATTTTTCGTATTTTATAAAAATTTGATTATCAATTTATTATAAACCACCGCAACAGCTTCGTTAAAGCAGTTTGTCACATTTTTGCTGTGAGGGTTCACATTCCTGCTATGAGGGATTAAATATTGCTCTGCAAATGGTAATTTTGCCGCTGAAATTTGTCAGCCAGTCGCTGCATTTGTAACGTTTGTAACGTGAATTGAGCAAACATCACATTAATATCAATCAAAAAAAGAGTAATGAAAAAATTTAGCCTATTCATGGCGTTCCTTGCATTTTTTGCAATGGCATCACACGCCCAGAACGATCCCACCAACTTGAATTTTGAAAACTGGAATGGCATTGAGCCCGTAGGGTGGACCTCTTCCAACGACTTGTCAATGGACGGCGGTGGTGCTCAGACCGTCTTCAAGGAGACCACCTCACCCGGAGAGGGTTCCGCCTCTTTGAAATTGGTGACGGGAAGCTGTCCGGAATGCGAAAACTTCAGGCTGCTGTTTCTGCCCCTTCCCTTCCCCAATCCTGTCGGCGGTTTCATCCAGCTGGGTTCCGTCGGAGATGGCGGTGTGGCCTATAACAAACGCCCCGTATCAGTGGATTTCCTGTACAAAGCGAAACCGATGGGCGATGATGCGTGCTGCTTCCAAGTGGAGCTCACCAAGTACAATGCCGCTACCGACGAAGACGACCTCGTGGGCGAGTGCTACTTCGAGGTGAACAGCACCGTGGAGGAGTGGACGCATGTGAACATTCCCTTTGTATATTCCACCACCCAGCAGCCCGACAAAATGAGCATTTTCATCTGCTCCAGCGTCGGCTCCATCCCCGACTACTCCGCCATCGCTCCGGGGATGCCTACCCCCTCGCAGCTGGGACTTCCCGCTCCCGTGGCCGGCAGCGAGTTCTACATCGACGGCATCGTCTTCAACATGCCCAGTTGTGAAGGCTTCAATGTGACCGTGAGCGGCACGCACGAAACCTCCGTTGGTGCCATGGACGGCACCGCTACCGCCACCCCCAACGGCGGCACAGCACCCTACCAATACCTCTGGAGCAACCTTGAAACCACCCAAACCATCACCGGACTGATACCCACCAGCTACTATGTCACGGTTACCGATGCCAATGCCTGCCAGAAGGTCGGCAACTTCACCGTCAATCCTGCCGGCTGCAACATCGCCGTCACCGTTACTGGTACGAACTCCGATTCCTATTCCATCTATTCCGGCACGGGAAGTGCCACGGCCACCGTCACCTCCGGCAATCCGCCCTACCTCTACACATGGAACACCGGCGCTGAGACCGCCACCATTTCCAACCTGCCTATCGGCACCTATTCTGTGATGGTGCAAGAAGCCAATGATCCGGGATGCTTCACTTGGGGCTATTACACCGTTTTCGGTCCCAACGGCAGCGGTGTCGGCACCGAACTCATCGCCACTGTGAGAATGTACCCGAATCCGGCCTCTGACCAAATTCGCATCGAGGGCGACAGCCGCATCAACACAATCTCCGTTTACAATGCCAACGGACAACTTATTCATAAAAAGAGAGTGAACGACAGCGACTTCACTTTAGACATAAGCCATTTTGCAGCCGGACTCTATCTTCTGAAGATTGATTCGGAGAACGGCACCATGGAAGCCAAATTCGTAAAAGAATAACGGTTGAAAGCCATGCTTGAATGCAAGTAATTTGCGAAATGTATGAGACGGAAGCGGGACAGTTGCTGTTCCGCTTCTTTTTTGTAAGATGATCCGTAGGGCTGTCATAATATCGCAGCCCTACAATGCGTTTATGGCAGCCCTACTAACCATTGCTTGTAATGTCCCGATGGCTGCGGTGACCATTCACCCCGAAGGGGTGATATTTTGGTAACCCCGTACAAGCGCAGCGCAGTGCGGGGATGTGCGATGGGTCGTGCGCCAGCCCGCGGCACGCTGACAGAAAAATAGTACTTGTTGGGAAGTTTGCCGCGGAAGAACGGGCAAGGGGATTCCGTGTAAAAAGCACCTCGCCCCAACTCACACCCTGCTGTACCCGCCGCTCTTCTTGCTGCCGGTGTGGGCAATCTGGTACATGTTGCCTCAAAAGCGCAAAGTAAATTGCCTCAAAAGTACAAAGTAAATCACCTCAAAAACACAAAGTAAAATACCCCAAAAACACAAAATAAGATTGTAGTTTCAAAAAAATTTTTTATTTTTGCCGCACAAAAAAAACAAAGAGTATGAGTTATTTACATCGGACAGCGGATGTTGTGTTATCGGAGCGGCTTGAAGCTTTTGGAGCAGTACTTATAGAAGGTCCAAAATGGTGTGGGAAAACTACCACGGCAGAGCAAATTGCCAAGAGTGTGATTCGGTTGCAGGACACGGACAAGCGCGAGGAGTATCTTGCTACGGCGGCATCCAAGCCTTCGTTGCTATTGCAAGGCGACACCCCGCGCCTGATTGATGAGTGGCAGGATGCACCAGTTTTGTGGGACGCCGTCCGAACGATGGTGGACAAGCGCAATGAACCCGGGCAGTTTATCCTGACCGGTTCCAATTCCGTTGACAAGAACAAGATCCTGCATTCGGGTACAGGACGCATTTCCCGCATGAAGATGTTGCCGATGAGTTTATGGGAATCGAGGGAATCCAACGGCAAAATATCGCTCCAACAATTGTTTGACGACCCATCACTGGATATTGACGGCATCACCTCTGATATGGAGATAGAAGACCTGATCTTTGCGGCTTGTCGCGGAGGGTGGCCGGCAACAGTCAACATCAAGTCGCAGAAAGCGAAACTGTTGGTGGCTCGTGACTATGTGAATTCCGTGTGCCGGGAGGACATTTCAAGGGTTGACAATGTGCAGCGCGACGAGCGGGTGGCCCGCCTCCTTTTGCGCAGTTATGCAAGAAACATCTCGACCTTGGCAAAAAACACCTCCTTGCTGGCTGACATCGTATCCTCTGAGGAGATCTCTATTTCAATGCCTACGTTTGACGACTATGTGGCAGCCTTGACCAAGCTCTTTGTTATCTGCAACATTGATGCGTGGTGTCCTGCCATCCGCAGCAAGACCACCATCCGCAGCGGGTACAAACGGGCATTTATAGATCCCTCAATCGCTGTTGCCTCGTTAGGGCTGACACCGGAAGCACTGCACACCCAACTCAAAACCTTTGGTTTCATCTTTGAGCAGATGTGTGCCCGTGATTTGAAAGCCTACACTCCGGATTTTGACACTCACCTATCCTATTATCGGGACCGCTACGGACTGGAAGCCGATCTTGTGCTTCATCTGGCGGATGGCCGCTATGCTCTGATTGAGTGCAAACTTGGCAGCAAAGAAATTGAGGAAGGGGCAAGTCATCTGACCGAACTTAAACGTTTGATACAAGAGCATAACGAGAAAGAGGAACAGGTTCCCCTCCGTGAGCCTGATTTGCTTATCATCTTGACAGGCGGACACATGGCATATACCCGGCCCGATGGAGTGAAAATCATACCCTTGGCCACGTTGAGACAGTAGATGATACGAAGGGGAAATTATTACCAGTTTTCACCCTACACCCTTACATACCCGCCGCTCTTTTTGCTGCCGGTGTACTGGATTGCCCCTCGCTTCTTGAGCTCAGCGAGACAGCGCTCCACGGTGCTCAGCGAGAAATCTGTTTCGGCCATGATGTCCGCCGTGTTGCAGTTCGGATGGGCTTCGATGTAAGATAGCACCTCCCTGACCTTTCCCTCAGCGGCAGATGCCGGTTTCCGTCTGGCGGTGGAGGAAGTGGGAGCCTCTTGGATTTTATTTTCGTCCAAAACAACCTCCCTCTGCGAAAGGACTTTAGCAATCTTTTCGGTTACCTCTGCCTGCGTGCGGGCTTCCAACGGGAAGGTAGTGGGGGCTTTTTGCCACGGCATTTGCCTCATCACCACGAGGTTGTCCTTGCACGATTGGATGTACTGGAACGGCACCAGCAGGGTGGTCGTGATGCGGACGAACTCCTCCTCGCCGAGCAGTTGCTCCAGATGTTTCATGGAACCCAATCGCGTGTATTTTTCATTTTGCACAGTGTGAATCGTGGTGAAATTCCGTTGCTGTTCGCAGTAAAATATGTCGTCAATGGTCAATAGCTTGATATTGCTCTCCTTGTCGGTGACATCAATTTTCCGGACATCTCGGTAAACCACCTGCACCTCTTTCTCCAATGACTGTCGCAACTGCTGACGCTCTCTGAACAGATAAGGGAAAAAGTTCAATGCAAGGTTACGACCAATGGTAAAGTACAAAATCGTTGAAAAAAAATTATAGTAGCCGATATGCTGGATAAGCTGTGGATTCAGTGAAACAATAAAGGGATATGCAATAGCAAGATCAGCCATACCAACCACAATAGCAAGGATAATCACAGCGACCCAGTATATAAAGTACGAATACTTTTTGTAAATCCTCGGATAAAACAGAAAGTAATTGGCATACAAAGAACCCAACAACAGAAGTGCGGAGAGGGCCTCTTTGAGAAAACTGCCGGCGTATGGTCGCAAAACTGAATTTTGGGTAAAGAGCCAAATTACAGTGGCACAGAACAGGATATTCAGCAAAATGATGACAATTGTTTTCAGGTATTTTTTCATTGAAGCAATATTTGAATGAGGACGCAAAAATACTCAAATCCCTTACAACATTTTCACAAAACACCGTTTTATCCCCTCACATAAGTCCGTTTTTTTTCTTCACGCGAGAGTAATTTTTTTGATTTTGTAATGTATTGATTAATATTAAATTATCGTAATTCCACACACAAAATCCATTCCGATTGTTCCTTCAATTTTTGCTGTGAGGGTTCACATTTTGGCAGTGAAGGGATAGAATTTGCCTGAAAAATTGTAATTTTGCTCAATTTTTTTCAACATTGTATCCCTAATAATTCAAGACAATGAAAAAAATCATCCTCTTTTCAGCCTTCTTATTCATGGCAACTGGTATCGGGAAAATATATGCACAAGATGATCCCGTTCCAGCCACCGTTCCCTATTATTGTGGTTTTGAAGACGAGGAAGAGCGGAACAACTGGAATGTTGTCTCACCCGATTTTTACAATCAATGGATGTTAGGGACTTCCACCCATAGCGAAGGCAACTATTCGCTATATGTGGGTTTTTACCTGAACACTACCAATAGTTACGACATCAGTTTTGCCTCCACCAGTTGGGCCTACCGTGACATTTTCATTGACAGCACTTTTCAGGAGTGCCGTGTCGCATTTGATTTCAAAGGGATGGGGGAAAAAATAGGAGACAGAGTATATGATTATTTGAACATTTATGTCGGCCCGCCTGCCGACGTTCCCTATATTTCTTATGATAATAGCAATCCCATCATTACCCCACCGGAAGGTGCTACTCTTTTTGTTGAAAAATTATGCATGGTCTCAACATGGACCCATTATGAATTTTCTATCGATGCATCCTTTTCAGGGGTACAGAGAATCTATTTCCTCTGGCGCAATGATGGTGGCGGCGGGACCCAACCCCCGGCGGCTATCGACAACCTCTCCGTAACACCTGCCAGCTGTGCCAAGCCATCGCACCTGACAGCCAATGTGATGGATACCACCCTCGTTCTCTCTTGGGATGCAGTCGATGGTGCAAATTCTTATACCATCCTCTACAAAGAATCCTCCGATTCAAACTACATAGAATTTTCATCATCCTACAATTATATAGTAATCAATGATTTCCAATATGAAACATCTTATGATTGGAAAGTTCGTAGTAATTGCTCTGATGATGAATACAGTTTGTGGAGTGAAAGTTCGTTCCATACCCTTCATCCAGTGGCACACCTGCCCTATACCTGCGATTTTGAAGATTCCACGGAGGTTGCCAACTGGCTGTTTTTTGAGAATGACCGCACCAACCAGTGGTTCATCGGCAGTGACACCTCCAACATCGGTGAAACAACTCTTTTTATTTCCAATGATGGCGGAATCACCAATGCCTACACTTTAACAACAGGAGCGTCCACATGGGCCTGCCGTGACATCTTCATCCCTGATACTATCGCCAACTATACCATTTCCTTCGATTTCAAAGGAATAGGAGAAACCTACAATTCAACAAAGTACGACTATCTGCAACTATTTGTTGGTCCTCCCACCATTCCTACTGGATATGATATTCCAGAAGGAGCCATTGCATTAAGTGACAAGCTCAATGAGACAGGTGAGTGGACTACCATTCAATTGATGAATCCAGCAGGTTATTCGGGAATGCAACGATTGTATTTCCTATGGGCAAATGATGGCTCGTGGGGGGCAAATCCGCCAGCGGCCATTGACAATATTGTCATCATAGGCTCTACCTGTCCTGCACCTGTTGAGTTGTCAGCCAGTAGTGTTTTGGACCACTCTGCCGAACTCACTTGGTTGCCCGCTAATCCGTCCGTGACCTACACCCTTGCCTATAAAGCCGAGGAGGACAGTCTCTTTACGGAGATAACGGCCAACACAAACAGCTACCAACTTTCTGGTTTACAGCCATCAACGAACTATATTTGGAAGGTCAAGACTCACTGTTCGGCGAATGACGAAAGCATCTGGTCGGTAGAGCAGTCGTTCCGAACCTACAGCATGCTTGGACGGATTCCTTATTCCTGCGATTTTGAAGATGCTGATGAAAATGCGGAATGGCTGACCTCCACTACTACGGGCACGCCCCACTGGCAGATTGGAACCGCTGTGTATCAATCCAGCAACCACAGTCTCTATGTTGGTTCCGACCAATACAACTATATTCCTGAAGATGAGTGGATTACCTGGTACTGGACTTATCGCGACATCTATTTCGATCCCTCTTTCAACGAATATGAACTCTCGCTTTACCATCAATGCGGAGGACAACTCTACAATGGTACCGATAACACCTTCAAAGTGTTCATTGGACCACCGGCCACCCCCAACTGGGAAGACACCCCAGAAGGAGCAGAACTGTTAGGCACTATCACCCGCGATCTCAATTGGAATCGACACACTTATACCATTGATCAGCATCACCAAGGACTGCAAAGACTCTATTTTTTGTGGGGAAGAAACACTTGGTACAACGACAATCCCCCTAGCGCCGTGGATGACATCGCCATTGTCGGGGTCTCTTGCGGAAGACCTCTGAGTGTTACCACGGATACAATAGGTGCACATGAAATCGGCATACATTTCACCCCCTGCACTCCTGATGACCACACATGGGAAGTGGCCATCATGGAAGCGGGTGGCAGCTGGACGAATGCCGAAAGTTTCGTGATCCAGGACACGTCATACACTTTCACCAATCTGAACGGCAATACTATGTACAGTATTTATGTGCGCACCGTTTGTGGGAACAACGACTACAGCGTCTGGACTTCACCTCTGTCATTACATACAGGTTGCGCTGAAATTGTCACTCTGCCTTATACCGAGTATTTTGACACGTACGGAGCAGAGCTCTACCCATGGTGCTGGACCCGTTTCCCGTATTCCAATGGTTTCGAGGTGTACCCGATGATCTTTACAGGAAACTCAAGCTATATTCTTAATCAACTGCCAAGTCCGCCCAGTTACTTTGCATTAGGGGCGGAAGGTTCCCAGTACTCCATGGCTATTCTCCCGCCTTTTAGCACCGACATCCCGATAAACAGTTTAATCATAAGGTATTGGTACGAACAGTCAAGTCCGCTATCGTCGCTTTTCTCTGTCGGGGTAATGGAGGATCCCGAAAACGAAAGCACATTTGTCCCCATTCGAACTCTCCATTTGAACGAGTGGGATTCGTATGATGAAATCTGGGTGGAAGATACCGTATTTCTCAGCTCCTATACAGGGAATGGGCATTACATAGCATTCAAATTCACAACAGAAAGTGAAGGGGAACACCACTTTCTTTTTGACAATCTTGTGATTGATACCACACTTGTTCACACAGGGGTTGCGAACATAAACGACGAACCGGACATCATTCTCTATCCGAATCCCACCAACGACATCATCAACATCCGACTCCAAGAGGAATCTTCTGACATGACGGAAGCTGAAATATATGATGTGAATGGCAGACTCTTACGCTCTTTGCAAACCTCCGGCAGACACATTCAGATTCCCGTCGCCAACTTTGCCCAAGGGATGTACTTTGTGAAAATACGTTGCGGGAACAAAACCGCCATCAAGCGGTTCGTGAAGCAATAAAGGCACATCGACTTCATACAAATACCCCCAGTTTTTAATAACACTACCGTATGTTTTCTATACCAACCTGCTGTACCCACCGCTCTTCTTGCTGCCGGTGTGGGGAATCTGTCCCTGCCGTTTGAGTTCGAAAAGGCAGCGCTCGATGATAAGTCAGCAAAGTGGCTATAAAATTTCATTTCGCTGAATATTTTGTATATTTCACAGAAAATAATCTGTAAAAACTTTTGTAATCTCTTTAGCATTTACTTAAAAACCCATTCCATTATGGCACGATTGCGTTTTGTCTTTATTTTAATTTTACGCTGATTTATAGTGCGTTAATGGCGCAGTCCACCGTCAAAGGAACACTTGTGGACAGTTTAAACAGGGACAAGCTGTTTTATGTCAGCTTTGGACATGGGGATGGGACAGCCCGGGGAGTAGAAAATAGCCATGCTATAACCTCCCCGCATCCATCAGCCCCAAATTTCCACCTTAGGGAATTATTCCTTGACGAACTTCACCATGCTGACGGTGCTGCCGTTCATCACCTTTACGAAGTAAACTCCAGTTGACAAACCAGATACGTCAATTGTTTCGTTGGCACTGGCCATCGGAATGCTAAGCACGCTCTGTCCGTTCAAGTTGCAAATCACCACCTGTGAGCCCTCGGCATTGTCGATGGTAAGCACATCCTGAGCAGGCACGGGGCGCACGGCGATGCACTTGCTTGCTTCAACAATTCCCGAACCCGTAGTGAAGTAGCCAAACTCGGTCCAGCCACCCGAAACGGTCTTGTCGAACTTCGCATAGCCGAAAGTATAGGGCTGGCCGGCAAACTTCAAAGCCACAAATCCATTGTTGAGGCCACCACTTGAATAAGTGTCGAGTGTAACCATATTGCTGGACCACACGGCCGATGTTTGGCAGGCGTTCCACACCGCATCAAGAGTGGCATACTCTGCAGTTGTGTACATCTGGTCGGTGCTCGGAACCGCCACAAAGCCTGACATCGGCTCCAACTGAACTTCGCTGGGGTCGTAGTTGGGCACTGAAAGCTGGTTGACCCCATTTACCACAAGCACGCCGTTTTGCAGCGCTACAGGAACGGTAGAATAGTTTTGCGCAAAAGCACCGAAAGTACACAAAAGGCTGAGTACCATTGCCATCATTATCTTTTTCATAATAATAATTAATAATTTAAAACAGGGCAAAAATACAACTTTTCATATAATCCCAATTGGAAAAAAACTGAAATAAGAAAATAAACAATTGAAATTTTTAATTACTTTTGCAAAATCATTTTAGGAATGATTTCCTGAAAGATTGTCTGCTGTAAATTATTAAAATAGAAGAATATGAAACTGAAAATCAGACTGATTGTGATGAACTTCCTTGTTTTTGCAGTGTGGGGTTCATATCTGACAAGCATGGGATCCTATTTAGCTTCGGTAGGCATGGGAACAAACATCGGCTGGTTCTATTCCGTGCAGGGAATTGTTTCTCTGTTTATGCCAGCCCTGATTGGAATCATAGCCGACCGATGGATTCCAGCTCAAAAAATGCTGAGTATCTGCCATTTTATAGCAGCAGGATTCATGCTGCTCACTGGCTATATGGGAATGACGCATGGGAATGACGTGACATTTGCACAATTGTTTCCATTTTACACACTAAGTGTGGCATTTTTTATGCCGACAATTGCATTGGACAATTCTGTGTCTTACACAACACTGACTGCTGGTGGTTACGACACTGTGAAGGCGTTCCCCCCTATCCGTGTGTTTGGCACCATCGGTTTCATCTGCTCCATGTGGATGGTAGATCTGCTCGGTTTTCAGCACGATTACCGACAATTTTTTGTTTGCGCAGCATGGGGCATAGTACTGGGTTTCTATGCATTGACTCTGCCCAACTGTCCCATTAACAAGAATGTGGAGAAAAAATCGTTTGTGGACACATTCGGTCTGCGAGCATTTTCACTATTCAAAAACAAAAAAATGTGCATTTTCTTCATTTTCTCAATGCTACTGGGTGTGTCTTTGCAGATCACCAACGGTTACGCCAACACATTCATTTCTGCTTTTGAAAAGGTAAATGATTATGCCAACACATTTGCTGTGGAACATGCCAACATTCTGATTTCATTGTCACAGATTTCTGAAACACTGTGCATCTTGTTGATTCCTTTCTGTTTGAAGAGATTTGGCATTAAGAAAGTAATGCTGATGGCAATGTTTGCATGGGTGTTCCGCTTCGGTTTCTTTGCAATCGGGAATCCTGGCAGCGGCGTTTGGCTTTTCGTCCTCTCCATGATCGTTTACGGAGTTGCTTTTGACTTCTTCAACATCAGCGGATCGCTTTTTGTAGACCAAGAAACAAGTCCGGAAATTCGTTCCAGTGCGCAGGGAGTGTTCATGATGATGACCAACGGTTTCGGTGCCACCATTGGCACATTGGGAGCGCAGTTTGTGGTCAACAAACTTGTTTACACTCATCCCGATGCGACTACCCAGATTTCAGGTTGGAGTACCTCATGGTATATCTTTGCCGCCTACTCGCTGGTGGTCGCCATCCTGTTCGCCATATTCTTCCAATACAAACACGAGAGAACGGAGAATTGAGAATGGAAAAATGAAACGTAGAGACGTTGCGCGCAACGTCTCTACATTCAACAAATCAACGCATCAACAATTCAACAACCCAACCCTATGGTCAATCCTGTCATTGAAGAATCTTGGAAACGCGAGCTGGCCGACCAGTTTGCCTCGCCCTATTTTGAGGAGCTGAAGCGCTTCTTGGTGGCAGAGAAACAGCAGTTTCCCGTCTATCCGCCCGGTCCGCAGATTTTCAACGCCTTCAACCTCACGCCGTTCGACAAGGTGAAGGTGGTGATTCTCGGGCAGGACCCGTACCACGAGCCGGGGCAGGCGCACGGACTCTGTTTCTCGGTGCAACCCGGCATAAAGTTTCCACCCTCGCTGGTCAACATCTTCCAGGAGTTGCATACCGACATCGGGATGTCCATCCCCATGACCGGCAACCTCGACGGCTGGGCGCGGCAGGGCGTGCTGCTGCTCAACGCCACGCTGACGGTACGGGCGCACCAGGCCGGCTCGCACCAGCGACACGGCTGGGAGACCTTCACCGACGCCGCTATCGCCCGCCTCTCCGAGAAACGCAGCGGCATCGTGTTCCTCCTCTGGGGCTCGTACGCACAGGCCAAAATCCAACTGATCGATACCTCCAAACATTACGTGCTCACCGCCCCGCACCCCTCTCCCCTCTCCGCCTACCGCGGATTTTTCGGCTGCAGACATTTCTCGAAAACTAACCAAATTCTTCAACAGAACGGTCAAGAACCGATTCATTGGGAACAAACCAATTAAAAATAAATATTATTGGAGACGTTTCACATGGAGACGTTTCACGAAACGTCTCTACAAATCAATAAAAATAATGGAGGAAATTTTGAGATTTTTAGACCAGCTGATGCGCCACAACTACCGCGAATGGTTCATGGAACACAAGCAGGAGTATGTGGCCGCACAGAGCCATTTCAACCAGTTTGCCGAACAGCTGATTGCGGAGGTCGGGAAATTCGACCCTTCCATTCGCGACCTGACCGTGAAAGACTGTACCTACCGGATTTACAAGGATATGCGTTTCTCGAAAGAGAAAATTCCCTACAAAACCCATATCGGGGCCTATCTTTGTCCACATGGTAAAAAGTCGGGCTATGCCGGCTACTATTTTCATCTGGAACCCTCAGAATCAGAAGATTATTCCTTCGGCAATATGTTGGCGGCCGGGTTGTACAATCCCACCCCGTCGTTGGCCATCGCCATCCGCGACAGAATCTTCAACGAAGGGGAGCTTTTCCGCCAAGCAGCGGCCGCTTGCGCCCAACATTATCACTGGAACGACAATGCGAAATATAAGCACGTTCCCAACGGTTTCCCGGAAGACGACCCCAATGCGGAGTTCCTGAAACTCAAGACTTTCACTATCGCTGCTGAGCTTCCCGACGAAATGGTTTTGGGCGATGAACAGCGTCTTTTGAAATTTGTGGTGGAACGCTTCCGCGAGGCCAAACCCGTCAACGATTTCATCAACCAAGTGATTGAAGGAGGCTGCTGGTAAACAGACATTAACATTTTTTAACTACCCATCATGTTCTTATATTGAAAAATATCCTATCTTTGCACCCATAAAATATCATTTCATAACCTATTAAAAATTAAAGTATTATGAAGAAAGTATTTGTAGCATTCGCCGCTATGGCTTTTGTTTTCGGTTTCGCTTCTTGCGACAAGAAATGCACCTGCAAATGGTACAGCAATGGCAAGGTTACTGCCACCCAGACCTACACCATTGACAAAGATTCTGACAAGAAATGTTCAGACTATGCCACTACCGCCATTTATGACGATGGTAACGGCAAATCTGGTGTTGAATGCAAATAAGCATCCGAGACAAACACAAAAAAGGCGCAGTTTCCACTGCGCCTTTTTTATTGCTGAAAAACGCGCTGGATGGCCCGCTCGGTCACTTTCGCCACTGCAAAATCTCGGAGGCGGCTAATGGGCACAATCTGCTGGTGTTCTGAGCGTGGCGGAAGGCATTTCACACTCACTACATAGAAATAGGCGAAGATTCTGCGGTGGGTGAGCTGATGCTGCGTTTGCCACATCAGACGGGGTTCTTCCATATATTCTATTTTATTATCATTCAAATAATTAATAATATCAAACTGGACTCCATCGAGTTCCACGAGTGGAAATTCGTACAGCTCGCGCCAGATATCATTTTCCACGCGCCGTTGCAGGATTGTTTGGTCGTTATGGAGAAAGATGAGGTAATGGAAGTAGCGGTTTTTCACTGTAATAGTTTTCTGTTTGACAGGGAGTTGTTCCACCTGCTGGTGTTGAAAAGCGTAGCACGCTGACGCAAAGGGGCACGTTGAGCAGGATGGATTTTTGGGGGTGCACATCATGGCGCCCATTTCCATCATGGCCTGGTTGAAGTCGCCCGGGCGGTCATTGGGAATCCACTTCTGGCAGGTGGTTTCCACGAGCTTGCGGGTGGCGGGGGCGGCGATATTGTCGAAGATGCCCTGGTAGCGCGCCACGAAGCGCAGCACGTTGCCATCGACGGCGGGATGGGGCAGCCCGAAGGCGATGGAGGCGATGGCCGCAGCGGTATAGTCGCCCACGCCCTTCAGGTTTCTGATGGACGGATAGTCGGAAGGAAACGCCCCGCCATGGTCGGCCACAATCTGGCGGGCGGCGGCATGGAGATTGCGGGCGCGGCTGTAGTAGCCCAGTCCTTGCCACACCTTCAGAACCTCCGCCTCGGGGGCGGCGGCAAGGGCAGCGCAAGTGGGAAATGTCTCCAAAAAACGGCGATAGTAGTCCATGCCCTGCACCACACGGGTTTGTTGCAGAATCACCTCCGAGATCCAGATGCGGTAAGGGTCGGTTTCGCCGCGCCACGGCAAATCGCGCTTGTGGGTGTCGAACCAGTCGAGCAGGCGTTCTGTAAACATCATTTTGGGTGAAAAAGAAGGGGAAGCGATTGGCTTCCCCTATGTGATTAGTTGTTGTCGATGATTTGGAAAAGCTCGTCGAGCTTGGGGGTGAGAATAATCTCGGTGCGGCGGTTCTTGGCGCGGGCTTCCGGCGTGTCGGCGGGGTCGATGGGGAAATACTCACCACGACCGGAGGCTGACACTCTCTGCGGGTCGATGTCGCCGTAAGAAAGGATGAGTTTCACTACGGAAGTGGCGCGCATCACGCTCAAATCCCAGTTGTCCTTCACCTGGCCGCTGCCGTTGTAGCGGAGGTTGTCGGTGTGGCCTTCGATGAGCACGTTGATGCTGTTGTCAGCCTCAAGCACTTTGGCCAGCTCTTTGAGGGCCTCTTTACCTTCTCCTTGCACTTCCCAGCGGGCAGAGGCAAACAGCAGTTTCTCATCCATAGAGACATACACCTTGCCGTTACGTTGTTCCACCTTGAGGCCGCTGCCCTCGAAGTTCTTGAGGGCGTTGCTCACCTTTTCTTTCAGGGCGCGCACTTCGGCATCTTTCTGGTCGAGAATCTGCTGCAACTCGGCGAGGCTGCTGGCAAACTGGTTCAGCGAATCCTGCTTGGCCTGGAGCTCTTCCGACTGGCGTTCGAGGCGGCTTTGCAGATTTTCCAATTCCTTCTCTTTATTACGAAGCTGCATCTGGGCGCTGTCGAGGTTGCTGGACAACTCTGTAATGGCGGCACCGCTGCTTTTCGTCAGTTCCTTAATGTCCTTGGCCAATTCGTCGTAGTCGTGACGCGATTTGGCATATTCGGCTTCGGTTTGCGCCAATTTGCGACTCAGGTCGAGGGTATCTTGTTTCAACTGATCCACCTTCGTCTGAAGTGAGTTGACCTGTCGATCCAAATCCTTATTTTTATTCTGACAATCAGCGAGTTCAGTATCGGAGAAACGCTTATCCTCCATACATTCCTTATACTTGCCTTCCAGTTCCAGATACTTTTGTTTGGTAACGCAAGAAGTGGCAAGGATTGCCATAACCGCGATGGCGGTGAAAACAAATTTTCTCATTTTTTATTGTTTGATAAATCCCTCAACTTTAATGATTTGCACCGGATTTGTCGGGCTGTTGGTAATCACCTCGAAATTGCTGTTCTGTTTACCTCTACGACTCTGTGCCTTGTAGGTCAGTTCCATCGTGGCCGACTGGCCCGGTTCGATGGTCATGCTGGACATCTTGTAACTAAGGGCGGGCAGGTTGTAGGTATCAATTTTGCGGATGATGAGCGTAGTTTTACCCGTATTGGTGATGGTGATCACATCGTTAGCCACCTGTTTTTGAGCGATGGTATCGAATCTGAACACGGTCTTGTCGTACACAACTTTGGGAGCTCTATCCAACTCTTTCTGAGACATAGTGGAGAAGTCCTCAGAAATCTTAACGGAATAGTGGACATACTTTTTAGCCTCGATCGTATCATTGGTGATGATGGCGATTCTATCTTTCAGGGTACCCCAGCCGTTGCGGAGGTTGCCATCATATTTCAGCACGATGTAGCCTTCTTCGCCGGCGCGAATCTCCTGTCCAAAGCTGCGGTTAACTTCCTGAATGTAAGCGGGAAGTTCAGTCTGGACGGAAATCTTGCGACCATCTTCAAAGAAGTTACGGATCCAGAGGGTATCCAGATGAACCTGTGTGTTGGTGATGTTGACACTGACGGAGTATTCTTTCAGTCTCACTTCACCCTTACCAGCCTTGTAACCAGCGAGTTCATACTTTGTCGGGGGGCGTTTGATGACGTTACCCTTGATAAAAATGATGTAGGGAGTCGTCTGGTCAGGTTCGTTGGTGCTGACTTTGATATTTTTGTTGAAATTGCCGGGACGATTCCACGGGTCGTAGGTGGCATCGATAAAACCGGTCTGACCGGGAGCGATGGGCTCACGGGTATAGTTGGCAGCGGTGCATCCGCAACCGGGCTTCACGTTAGTGAGAACCAAGTCTTCCGTACCCACATTCTTGAGGATGAAGCGTGCGGTAACCTTTCCGCCCTCCTCATGGATGCTGCCAAAGTCGTGCGTCTTGTTTTCAAATTCAATTTTCGGCTGGGCCATGACGCAAAAAGCGGCCATCAACATTGCCAGAGATAAAACTAACTTTTTCATTGTACGTTATTTTATTGTCTTTTATTACAAATTACAAAACGGCTGCAAAAATACTACTTTTTTTTGTAACATTGTTTTCTTATTTAATATTTTTAAAACAAAAACATCTTAATAAAAATTTTTGCCTAAATTTGCCGCTTGATTGGGTAATGGGGGGAGAAGTTTAATTTTATCCTTAAAATAATTTATAAAATCTTAATAATCAACCAACTAATTTTTCAATATGCAAATCAGTGAGATTGAAAAAATTCTTTTCGAGGGCAAGAAACTCGTCATCAGTGCCGAAGACCGAAACAGAATTGAGCGCAGTTACAACTTTTTAAAGGAGTTTTCGGCCGATAAAATCATTTATGGCATCAACACCGGATTTGGGCCGATGGCGCAGTACCGCATCCCCGATGATGAATTGCTTTCGCTCCAATACAATATCATCCGCAGTCACTCAACGGGTGCGGGCGAGCCTTTCGATGAGATTTACGTGAAGGCGGCGATGTTGTCGCGCTACATGACTTTTGCCAGCGGCAAGTCGGGCGTGCACATCAGTGCATTGGAGATGTTGGCGGCTTTCATCAACAACGGCGTTTATCCTTACATTCCGCAACACGGTAGCGTAGGTGCCAGCGGCGACCTCGTGCAGTTGGCCCACCTCGCCCTGACGCTCATCGGAGAGGGGCAGGTGTTCTATAAAGGTGAACTCCGTCCTACCGCCGAGGTGATGAAAGAACTCAACCTCACCCCGTTCCAGCCACACATCCGCGAAGGTCTGGCCCTCTGCAACGGCACCGCCATGATGACCGGCGTCGGCTTGGTGAACCTGCATTATGCCAAACGACTCCTCTCGTTTGCCGTACTCGCTTCCGTGATGGTCAACGAGATCGTGTCTTCCTACGACGACTTCCTTGCCCCTGAGCTCAACGACCTAAAGAACCATAAGGGTCAGATGCGTATCGCTCAGTGGATGACCAACATAGCAGCCTCATCACATCGGCTGCTGAAACGCGAGGTGGAACTGTACCGCCCGCACGAAGAGGCCGTATTCAAACATAAAGTACAGCCTTTCTACTCGCTGCGCTGCATCCCCCAGATTCTCGGTCCCGTGCTCGACACCCTCGACTTTTCGGAGAAAATTCTCGAAGAGGAGTTCAACGCGGTGGATGACAATCCAGTGGTGGATATTGAGACGCAGACCGTTTACCACGGCGGTAACTTCCACGGCGACTATATCAGCTTCGAGATGGACAAGATGAAGATTGCCGTCACCAAGCTGACCATGCTGATGGAGCGTCAGTTCAACTACCTGTGCCACGACAAAATCAACGAGCTTTTACCGCCGTTCATGAACCTCGGTGTCATCGGTCTGAACTACGGCGTACAGGCCATGCAGTTCACGGCCACCTCCACCACGGCCGAGTGCCAGACCCTTTCCAACCCGATGTGCGTTCACAGCATTCCGAACAACAACGACAACCAGGATGTGGTGAGCATGGGCACCAACTCGGCCATTCTCGCCAAACGGGTGATCGAAAACTCCTATCAGGTGATGGCCATCCATCTCATTGGCATCGCGCAAGCTATTGATTGTCTGAAAATTAAAAACGACCTGTCAGAACAATCGCAAGCGTTGTACACCGACATCCGTAACTTGGTGCCGGCCTTTGTGAAAGACACGCCGAAGTACGAGGAGATTGCACTCGTGATTGACTTTTTGAAAAACCACAAAATCGACTTTTAATGAAATATGCAATGGTAACGGGAGGCTCGCGCGGCATCGGCCGGGCGTGTTGTCTCCAATTGGCCGATATGGGCTATAACGTGATTATCAACTATGCCCGCAACCAGGAGGCTGCTGAAGAGACGCGCCGCTTGGTGGAGGAGAAGGGCGTGACGGCGGAGCTGATGCCGTTTGATGTGGCCGACGGCGCCGCGGCCGATGCCGCCGTGACCGCCTGGCAGGAGCAGCATCCCGACGACTATATCGCCATTTTGGTGAACAATGCCGGCATCCGTCAGGATACCATGTTAGTATTTATGGAGGACCGCCAATGGCACGATGTGCTGAACACCACGCTGAACGGCTTTTTCTACATCACCCGGCGGGTGGTGAAGGACATGCTGACGAAGCGGTGGGGACGTATCGTGAATGTAGTGTCGCTCTCCGGCATCAAGGGTCTGCCCGGACAGGTGAACTACTCGGCGGCAAAGGCGGCCATCATCGGTGCCACGAAAGCGCTGGCACAGGAGGTGGGACCGCGCAAGGTGACCGTCAACGCAGTAGCCCCCGGCTTCATCGCCACCGACATGACGAAAGACCTCGACGAGGCGATGCTGAAGAAACAGATCCCCTGCGGCCGATTCGGAAAGCCTGAAGAGGTGGCCGCATTAGTGGGTTTCCTTGCCTCCGACAACGCCGCTTACATCAACGGTGAGGTGGTGTCGATTAATGGGGGACTGTATACGTAGGAGAGGGTTGAGAGTTAAGGAGTCAAGGAGTTAAGAAGTTAAAGAGTTAAGAGTTAGGAGTTTAATATGCGTCGTGTAGTTATAACAGGAATGGGAATTTGGTCGTGCCTCGGGAAGAACTTGGAGGAGGTGCGGCAATCGCTTTATCATGGAAAATCGGGCATCGGCATCGATGAGGAGAGAATTGCGTACGGCTATCGTTCGCCGCTGACGGGCATTGTGGAACGGCCTGCTTTGAAGGGGCTGTTGGATCGCCGCTCGCGGGTGTGCTTGGCCGAAGAGGGCGAATATGCCTACATGGCGACGGCCGAAGCGCTTCGCAACGCTCAGATTGACAGCGAATATTTGGAGAAAAACGAAATCGGCATATTGTACGGCAATGACTCATCGGCGAAGTCGGTGATAGAGGCCCACATGCTGACGTTGGAGACCAAGGACACCACCTTGCAGGGTTCGGGGGCGATTTTCCAGTCGATGAACTCGACGGTGACGATGAACCTCTCCACGATTTTCAAGCTGAAGGGCATCAACATGACCATCAGTGCGGCGTGTGCCAGTGGCTCGCATGCCATCGGCTTAGGGCTGATGTTCATCCGGCAGGGCCTGCAGGACATGGTGATTTGCGGTGGTGCGCAGGAGGTCAACTACCTGTCGATGAGCAGTTTTGATGCCATCAGTGCTTTCTCCACCCGTATTGACGATCCCACCAAGGCTTCACGGCCGTTCGACCGCGACCGCGACGGGCTGGTGCCGAGCGGCGGGGCGGCGACGGTGATTCTGGAAGAGTACGAGCACGCCGTGAAGCGCGGCGCGCCCATCCTCGCCGAGGTAGTCGGTTACGGTTTCTCCTCCAACGGTGCTAACATCTCGCAGCCCAGCGACTTAGGTTCCTGCATCGCCATGGAGCGTGCCATGCGGGACGCGGGGGTGAGAGCGGAAGAGATCGACTATATCAACGCCCACGCCACCTCCACCTTGCAGGGCGATGCCTTCGAGGCTGACGCACTCAACCACCTTTTCGGCGCACTGAAAACACCCATCTCCTCCACCAAATCAATGACGGGACATGAGTGCTGGATGGCGGGCGGCAGCGAAATCGTTTATTCTAACATTATGATGCTCAACGATTTCATCGCACCCAACATCAACTTTGAAAATCCTGACGAACATTCACAAAATTTAAATATTGTGAACCGTATGCAGGAGAAAAAAATCAACATTTATCTCTCCAACTCATTCGGATTCGGCGGCACCAACAGCGCGTTGGTCATCAAAAGAATCTGAAAATCTGTCCTATCGAGGCAACATTTTAGGAGTCTGGTTGTATAATCAACAGAAACGTCCGTATGGTCAGCGACAGTGAGATTATCCGTAAGTGCAAGAATGGCAGTCGGAAACATCAGGCCATGTTGTACGAAAAGTACTCACCGGTGCTGATGGCAATTTGCATCCGGTACACCCGCTGCATGGAGGACGCCGAGGATCTGCTTCACGACACGTTCGTGAAGGTTTTGACCAACCTCGACACCTGCGACGAGAACGGAAACATCGGTGCGTGGATGCGCAAGATTGCGGTAAACACCTGCATCAACGCATACCACAAACGGAAGAAGGAAGAGGGGGAGATTGATGCAGATGATGTGGCGGAGACCATTCACGACGTTCGAATACAGCAGAACGACTTCCTGTCGGAAGAGATTTTGCTAAGGTTCATTCAAGAGCTGCCCGACGGTTACCGAACGGTGTTCAACCTTTTCGAGATCGACGGCTACTCACACCAGGAAATTTCTGAGATGATCGGAAGTTCCTATACCACAGTAAGAACGCAGCTGTTTAAGGCCAAGCGTTCCTTGAAACAGAAAATTGAAAAATATCTCGGCGAAGAGTTTAAGCATCACGTCGGGGTGAAAAAAGAGATAGAAGAATGAAAGAACAGGAAATCGGAGAAATGTTCAAGAACCAACTGGCGGGCCACGAGGTGAAGCCCCAGCCGTCGGTGTGGGAGGGCATTGCCAACGACTCAGCGGTGAAGCGCTTCAACCGCGGGCGGCAGTTCCGTTATTGGGGACTGCGCGCAGGTGTTCCGGCCCTGTTCACGGCTGCCGTCATCACGGCGGTGCTGTTGTTCCGTCCCGCCCCTTCCACCCACGACACCAACATATCCCAAAATCATGCTTCCAGCACTCCCATCGCCCAAACAGAAATTATCCAACAAAATACTGAACAACAAGCATTTAGTACAACAAACACTCCCACTACACCTGTACGCACCACTCCCACACAATCTTCGAGAATCCCTGTCATCATACCCGCTGAAGCGGCACCTGTTACCGACATCACCGTAGCAGAAACTTCTACCCTTCCCTCCCCCGCCCCCACTGTCTCCACCACCCCGCAGACCAAAACGCTTCCGGCTAACGGCGGCAACGGGAAACCCGAAAATCCGCCCGTTCCCAACAATCCCGAACCGGAGGAAGCACAAATTGCTGACAATCATACAACTACCAATAAAGAAGACTTCCGTCTCACCTATAGTCACGACACGATGGTGTGCCGCAATTCCAAGCTCACCCTTTTTGTCCACAATGCCGACCAGGTATTTTGGAGCTTTGGTTCGGACATGGAGAGTGTGGATCTGATTGTGGAAGAAAACACCCGTGTAGAGGCGACGGTGCATACCAAAGAGGGTAAGGACACGACCATCCGTGTGAGCATCACGGTTTGCGACTGCGAGTTGTTCATTCCGACTGCTTTCACGCCCAACGGCGATGGTTTGAACGACGAGTGGATGGTATATGCACCGGCCGGCATCACCGATTTCGAGTGCATGGTATATGACAAGGCGGGCACGTTGTTGTTCCGCACCCGCAACATCCATCAGGGATGGAACGGCATGAACAACGGCAAGTACCTGCCCGCTGGCGGCTATTTCTACAGTTGCCGTTACCGCGATGAGTTAGGCACCCAGCACGTACAGAAAGGACAGGTAACTTTGGTGCGGTAAGACAAATTTGTCGTATCTTTGCCGCGTCAAATTTACCCGTATGAAGAAAATGCCCAAAGAGACCTCCTATTTCCTTGATATGGACGAGGAATTTGCACAGGAGGCGACTGCAAAATATGTTTTGATACCTGTCCCGTACGACGGCACCAGCACGTTTGTGAAGGGAGCCGACAGGGGACCACAGGCCATCATCGAAGCATCTGACAGTCTGGAACTTTACGACACGATGTGTGGCATGGAAGCCTACACCGCCGGCATCTACACCGATACGCCACACCTCGACCTTTCCAGCCCCGATGCGATGGTGCAATCGGTGTATGAACGTACCTGTCATTTCATGGACAAAGGGAAGATGGTGGGACTTCTTGGCGGGGAGCATTCGGTGAGCGTGGGCGCCATCCGGGCGGCCAAAGAGCGCCATCCGAACCTCTCGGTGCTGCAAATCGATGCCCATGCCGACCTGCGCGACGAGTACCACCACTCGCCGTACAATCATGCTTGTGTGATGCGGCGGGCGCAGGAGATGGGGGCCAACGTGGTGCAGGTGGGCATTCGCAATGTTTGTATCGAAGAAAAGCCTAACATCGTGGAAGACAATACCTTCTACGCACATCATATTGTGGGGGCGAACCCCGAATGGATGGACAGGGTGTGCGACCGTCTCACTGATGAGGTCTATCTTACCATTGACCTTGACGGATTGGATCCATCGGTGCTGCCCGCTACTGGCACGCCGCTTCCGGGCGGTCTCAGCTGGTACGAGCTGGTGCGGTTGCTCGACAAGGTGGCGAAAAACCGCCGTATCGTCGGCTTCGATGTGGTGGAATTGTGTCCGCAGCCCGACAATGTGGTGTCGGACGTGCTGGCGGCCACATTGGTTTACCGCATCATCACGCTGTTGGAGATGTACAAAAGATAAACCGCCGTTTTCTTATGTTTTTGGGTGAATTTATCTCGCTTTCCGTAGCGGTATCGTGGACCGTCACGGCATTATTTGCCGAGGTGGCCTCGAAGCGCATCGGCTCGTTGCCGCTCAATGTGGCGCGTATGGTTTTCTCGCTCGTGCTGTTTGTGCTCACCCTGTCGTTGGTGATGGGGGTGCCCTATCCCCGTTTCGCAGATGGTTCCACTTGGGGCTGGCTGTTGTTGTCGGGGTTGGTGGGCTATGTGGCCGGTGACTACTGTTTGTTTCAGGGCTATATTCTTATTGGTTCACGGTTTGGGCAGTTGTTTATGACCTTGTCGGCTCCTACGGCGGCGATCATGGGTCGGTTGCTGTTGGGCGAACAGATGCGGCCGTTAGCAATTGTGGGAATGTTGGTTACCCTGACGGGAATCGCTCTGTCGATTTTGTCGAAACGCACAATGCAGGAGGGGGAGGAAGGACGGCATCATGGCTTACAATTCAACCTGCCACTACGGGGAATCCTATATGCATGTGGCGCGGGCATCGGTCAGGGTGCAGGGTTGGTACTCAGTAAGATAGGGCTCCAACACTATGATGCGGCCATCCTACAGCAGGGACTTACACTGGAGATGGTGCCCGACGGGGCATTGATCCCGATACCCTTGTCAATCAGCATGCCGTTCGCTGCCACCATGATCCGCACGGTGATTGGGCTGGTGGGTTTTCTGACGCTGTTGCTATTGTTTTCACGTGATGGGACGGGGCAGCTCCGGCAGGCGGTGCACGACCGAAAGTCGATGCTCTGTGCGTTAGGTTCTACCTTTTTCGGCCCGTTTGTCGGGGTGAGTTTGTCGCTGTTGGCCACGCAGTACACCTCTGCAGGCATTGCGCAGACGTTGTTTGCGCTCACGCCCATCCTCATCATTGCGCCGGCGGCGTTGTTGTTTCACCAGCGGGTGACGGTGCGCGAAGTCATCGGGGCGATGATCAGTGTGGCGGGAGTAAGTTTGTTTTTTGTATAGCGGTCGACGGGACAATCGGGATTTTCCGCAATGTGTAAAATACAACTGCTTGATAATTAGTATTTTATAATTTTAATCTATGATCAATTTTTACTTGTTTTGTCCCGTTTCTGTCCCGATACAAAACAATAAAAATAACTGATTTTCAATCAGTTATCAGCAAATTGCAATCGCCGTTTTGTTACACAAAATCGGCTTTCTTCCCATCTTCAAAGAGCATAATGTTTCACAACAGAGGACAGCTACAATATGTAATTGGTTTTTACACAACAAATTAATGTAGCAATAAATTGTTGCAAAACAACGCTGCAAAAATACGCAGAATTTCGTTTTTTTCGCCTTGAAAATCAAAAAAATGGAAAAAATTCAGACTTTCAGGCCACGCTTTGTAGGTGTGATTCCAGGGTGACAGGTGCCTTGTGAACTTCTTTGGCACAAAGAAAGGAAAGCCATAAACCGTGGTGAAAATGCACAATGCTCACATTTTTATTTTAAAGAAAAGTAGTAATTTTGCAACCAAATTAAAAACCGTAGGTATGGCTAATTGGCAGGAACAAGCAGTTAAAGTGCTTGAAGACAGTCTGTATCCTGTTCCTCAAGAATTAAATGGTATTGACTGGAAATGTACGTTGTCGGATAAATCAGAACGTCTGGCCCAACATCTGTGTGCTTTCTCGAACACGAGAAATGGCGGCTATCTGGTATTCGGCATAGATAATGACGCTGCTTTTGTGTCTTTGTCAAAGGACGAAATTGAGGAAATTGTGGGCAGACTGGGGAATATTGCCAAGAATAGTCTGGCTTGGTCTATTCAACTGGAACACGCAGTAGTGGAATACAAGGAACATCCACTTCTATTTGTTCGGATTCATGAGCAGACGAATAAACCAATCTACTTGAGAGGTAAGGATATTTACGAAGCTTATATCAGGTCAGCCGGTCATTCTGTAAAGATGTCAAGGGTGCAAGTACATGAATTAATTGCATTGTCGCACGGCCTGTCATTTGAGGACAGAGTAGCACAAAGCGGCTTAACGATTGAGGATGTGGAACGCTTGCTGGATTGCGAGAAATTATTTGAATTGCTTGACAAGAAGAAACCATCTGAAAAAAAGCTGATGATGAAACAGATGGAGGATTATGGGCTGATTGTTGAGAATGGTGACCATTACGACATTTTAAATCTTGGTGCCATCTTGTTTGCCAAAAGGCTGAAAGACTTTCCATCATTGACTAATAAGGAAATCGTTGCAAGGAAATATTTGGGGAAGAATAATCAAATTCTGTCGCTGGAATACCGATGTGAGACAGGCTATGCGGTGGGCTTTGAAAATCTGGTCTCGTTTTTGAGTCTGAATACGAGTACAGAAGAAATTGAAGTCCAGCGCAAAGCAGTCCCGACATACCCTGTCGTGGCAATCAGGGAGCTGGTTGCCAATATGATGGTGCATCAGGATTTTTCCATCAAAGGAATGCCGCTGACAATTGAAATTTTTGAGAACCGTCTGACGTTCACAAATCCAGGGGCGTCACTGAATGATGTGAAACGCTTGATTGACCTTCCCCCTCATTCGCGAAATGAATCGTTGGCTCAAATGATGTTGCTGCTGGATATGTGCGAACGTCGCGGTAGCGGTTTTGACCGCGCCACAGATGCGATTGGAAAAATGAAATTGCCTGCATATAAAGCTCAAAGCGGAGATGACTATACGAGAGTAACACTTTATCCGAAGAAAAAAGTGGTGGAGATGACACGGGAAGAACGGATAGCAGTATGCTACCAGCATGCATGTCTTCTATATGAGAATGGGTTGCCTATTGGAAACCAAAATGTCAGAGAACGGTTTAATCTGAACAAAAACCAGTCAGCGATGGCTTCTCGGATATTGGCAGATACCTATGAAAGCAAGCTTATCAAGATGGAAAATCCTGAAATCGGTTCGAAGCGCTATACTTTATACATACCTTATTATGGTTGATTCTTATTTTCACACGAATCCACACTTAAATCAACATCACTGACAATCATGCGATTACAATTTTCACACGAGTCCACAAAGGGTGAGAAGGAAGTCGTTCACTTACAAAGATCGTTACCCCAAAATGGAGAAAACTTTGAAATAATTTTCTCCATCTTCTGTTTCAAAAATTAAAAGTAAATTTGTAGTGAAAACAGGTACAATAATTTGGTAATCGCAGTAAAATTAGTCATGAAGACATTCAAAATTGACAATAAATATATTATTTTGGATATAGTCACTACATTACTTCCTATTATTTTAGTATTGGTGTTATCTCTAGTTTCGAATATTAATGCCACCGCGATCATCGCTATTTTCATTTCTTGTATAATAATGCTGTGTTACCCTTTTTATACGCTAATCAAATGTTACCGTTTTGATAAACATACACAAATGACAATCTTGGATAATAATGTTTGCTATACCAATCAATTAATTAATATTGAATTCGACATCGATGACATATCAGAATGCTGGTATTATACTTCATCAAGAGTTGGTCATGGATATTCTGTTCTCAAATTGAAAAATCAAAGATGTATATATATCACAGATTTAATTGACCAGACGGAAATTGATAGATTATGCAAATCTCGAAAGATAGCGATCCATCATGGAACAGATGTTTTTCTGCTTGGTCTTGCGAGTAATCGGGTTCTGTCCATGTAAACCACTGATTCTGATTGTTATAGAGACTTTTGCGGAGAGTGAGGGATTAAATATCCCTTCCGCTGCCGCGGGCGTCCTGGCAAACAAAAGGCCCTTGCTCTGCAATGGCCGCTTAATTGTTTCCCGTCAGCCTTACGACCGCAAGCGGTCGACGGCTTTCGTTCGGGATTGGATATCCCTGCGCCGCCGCGGGCGTCCTGGCAAACAAAGGCCCTTGCTCCGCAATGGCCGCTTAATTGTTTCCCGTCAGCCTTACGACCGCAAGCGGTCGACGGCGGGACGTTCGGGATTGGATATCCCTTTCGCTACCGCGGGCGTCCTGGCAAACCAAAGGCCCTTGCTCCGCAAGGCCACTTAATTGTTTTCCGTCAGCCTTACGACCGCTTGCGGTCGACGGCTTCCTGAAAACAATTAAGGCGACACTTTACGTGTCGCCTTTTGCTTTGCGGAAAGTGAGGGATTCGAACCCCCGGAACCCCGAAGGGTTCAACAGATTTCGAGTCTGCCCCGTTCGACCACTCCGGCAACTTTCCGCGGCAAAAATACAACTTTTTTCGCCATGCTCGGCAAAAGAGCCGAAAATTTTCCTCAAATTGCATTCCCGAAATACCACCGCATTTTCCCCTGTTAAATTTTAAGACAATTTTGTTTCAGAAAATTTTAACACTTGTAAGAGTCTCCCCTTTTAATGGGTTGTTAATTTTGCTGAAACATCTTGCTCTTTCGCTGAATGATAGGGCGGAAAGCCTCAGCCTTCTTAAGAAAATGGCTATTTTTGCAGGTCTTTTAAATAAATAACATAGTTTTTATAACTCATTAATTTCTAAGTAGATGCAAATGTTAATACCGATTGATTTTGTAAAAAAGGTAGAGAGAAATTTCTACTTCATTAATATTGAAATAAATACAATTAAAAACTCTAGCATAAAATAGGCGCATAATTCAGATGATGAAAAGAACCGTTACCTTGCTTTTAACCCTTTGTATTAGCTGCGTAATCTACGCACAAGGATGGGTAGAACAAAATGCTTTTGTTGCTTCCGGCGACGTTTATAATCCCGCCAGTGGTTCCACAAGCACAATTGGACAGATTTTCACCGTGGCCGGTGTGGGCACGGGAATGATGGTCAATGAAGGCGTTCACAACGCTACCCTTGTCACCACCAACGAAACCGATGAGGTTTGCGAGGGCTATGACTACAGCGGATATGGTTTTACCCGCGCTGGTAGCCTCAACCACGTGAGCGTGCAAGGGGTGGATTAAGTGTTCGACACCTCCCGTTACTCTCTGGCCGGCATCGAGCTGGGCTATGATAGCATTATCAATCTGGCACTCACCATCCACGCCACCCAATACGGTGCGGACACTACCGTGCTGATGGCTGGCGACACGCGCCTTGCCGAGGATCCCACTACCCACAAACTCTCAAATACTTACAGCACTGCATCAGGCTGCGATAGCATCGTGGAAATGCTCGTCTATCGTGTGACTCCCAACGACACCGTCAAGCAGCAAGGCCGCATCGGTCATGCCTGCGAAGAACTGGTATCTCCCAACAACCCGCTGCAGACCCCTGACATCGATGACCTCACCACCTACCCGCTCTCCGCTTCTGAACTCACCATCACCCATACCCCCGATGAGTCTACCTTCTGCTTCCCCACTGGCGACACTACCGAAGTGACCTGGACGATCACCATCGCTGACTCCGTAGTCACCTTCACCCAGCCGGTTATCATCCTGTGGCCGGAATGCCCGGCACAGTCGGGTCCTGACGGTGACAATAATATATATGATGCAGTGCGTGTGAACTACGACTGCTGGACCAAGACCAACCTCCGTCCTGAAAACTACGTCGGCGGCACGCCCATCGCCGATGGCGTGATGACCTATCCCAACACTCCCGACCCCACCACATACGGCAAACTCTATACCTTTGACGCCATGCTGGGTACGGGTGGCCCCGATGCCAACGGCAACTACCAGGGTATTTGCCCCGATGGCTGGCATCTCCCCGATGGAGCTAAGCTGACCGAGCTGTACACCACCGTGGAAACCACGGCCTTGATGGCTACCCACGACTGGATCCCCTTCAGCGGAACCGATGAAAGCGGGTTCAGCCTTCTTCCGGCAGGATACTATAACGCATCCACCGGCTATTTTGAGAACCTCGGCGTGAAGGCCTACCTCTGGTCCACCACCCCGATGAATACCGAAATATCTACAGGCTGCGAGATCGGACCCGGCTGCGAGCCCGACGGCATCGTGAACCTTCCAAGAAACTACGCCCTCAGCGTTCGCTGTCTGATGGATGCTGAATAACATTATATATTATTGTAAAAAAAAGAAAAATTAATAATAATCAATCATTACAACAAAACGAATTATGAAAAAGCTTGTAACGTTCTTAGTTATCTTAGTGATGAGCTTGACTGCTGCCATGGCACAGTCTGCCGCAAAATTGAATTACCAGGCAGTGGTCCGCAGCAGCGACAACCATTTGGCGAGCAATGAAACCGTCAATGTGACTATCGACATTAAAGTAAGTGGCACCAGCGTTTTTTCTGAGACCCACAATGCTGTCAACACCAACATCAACGGTCTGTTGAACCTGATCATTGGTGAGGGCACCGCTCAGACTGGCGATCTCGCCACCATCGACTGGGCACACGCCACCATCGACGCCACCATCACCTGGGGTAGCAATACCGTTACCACAAGCAACCCCGTATATGCTGTTCCGCTTGCACTCAGCGCCAATGTGGACTGTAGCACAGTGGTTGACTGCGTGGACGGCGCAATCAAGGAACCCACCTCTACTACCAACATCGCCATCGACACGGTGATCGAGAACCACCTCCCTCCCTACGAGATCAAGAACTGCGGCGATGTGACCAACTGTGTGAACACCGCTATCGCTGATGGTTCCTCCACCACCAACAACGCTATTGACACGGTGATTGAGAACCACCTCACTCCTTACGAGATTAAGAACTGCGACGATGTGGTAGCATGCCCCATCATCCAGAACATGCGCGACAGTATTCAGAGCAACTATGAAGAGATTCAGCATCTGACTACTGACCTCAACACTCTGGAGACCCGCGTGGAGACCTTCAACACCCACGTTTGCGACTCGGTTAAGGATTGCGTTGCCGCTCAGATCCACGACAGTTTGAATACGAACATTCGTCCCAACTACTACACTAAGAGTGAGACTTACAATAAAACAGAGGTGGATGCTTTGATTCCTACCGTGAACAACAGCACCATCACTTTCCACCAGGAGGGTTCAACTGACCAGACCATCACCCTGAACCAGAGCACCAACCAGACCATCAACATCGTCACCTTCTCGCAGAAGAGCGACAGGTTCATCATCGCCACGGCAGGCCAGACCGACTTCGATCTGACGGTTCCGAGCGGCAAGACGCTTGAGACGACCAACCATCTGGTCCAGATGTACATCAACGGCGTGTACGTGGGCGACACCACCGACGGGGTGGTGACCGCGAGCGGCACCACCGCCACCTACGTTCCGGCCGTCAACGGCGGCTACACCCTCGCGAAAGACGACCGCGTCAACTTCGTGTTCTGGGTGAAATAATTTAACTGGATGGCTTCGCAGTGGGGACACGATCCCCACTGCGGACATTTTATATTTTTTTTGTTTGATTTAGCTTATCGACAATGAGAACATTGAATAAAATCAAAATAGCGATCGCCGCACTGTTTGTCGGTCTCCTCGGCATGGCACCGCTGGCGTCGTTCTCGCAGAATGAGAACGGTGTCACCGACCAGGGCGAGTCCACGACAAAGGTGAACGGCTCGTATGTGAACGAGAACGGCAAGTTCGTGTGCTGGCCGCGTGTTACCCCCAACGGACAACTGCTGACCTACGGTCCCATCGCGGACACCGAAGGGGCTGACAATATCACCAGCACCTCCGCCACCCTGCATGGCAATATCCTGCACGACGGCTGGTGCAACGGCATCACGGGACAAGGCTTCCAAATCAGTCTCGACGCGGACTTCACCATGATTGTGACAACAGTGGTGACGAGTCCTGTGCATACTTTCAATCCATGCAACAACTACCCCATTTGTACATGCAATAACAATCAATACACTGAGCCTGTCACGGGTCTGACCCCGGGCGTTACGTACTACTACCGCGCCTACGCCACCAACGACTGCGGCACGGGCTACGGCGATACACTGACCTTCACCACTGAGAACAGCTTCGTGGTGACTGTGGATGGCCCCACCCCCGTACAGTTCTGCCCCGGCGGCAGCCAGTCGGCCACCTACACGGCCAGCGTCACTCCGGCGATGACCTCCCCCAC
>JAEEGF010606145.1_pt1 | contig 68307 bp, 67 predicted proteins | sample 9134171 | NCBI WGS metagenome assembly JAEEGF01 (sample SAMN16246542, study PRJNA631951) | gut metagenome | biome: gut microbiome; feature: rumen; material: AP-attached | host: Bos | place: Iran: Karaj | collected 2018-10 | reverse complement strand
ATGTTTAATCTTAAAAGAATACTTATTACGACTATCCTATGCGGTTTTTTAAGTGTCGTAGGATTGTCTTTTGATGTGTATGCTGAGGGGGGAGACCCACCTGAACAAGACCATTATCAAGAATGTGTAAAAAAAGTTCTTATAGAGTATGGCGTAACTACAGAAACAATTGATGCCGGGACTATCACCAACATAGTGGGAGACTTTAAAGATGCTTGTTGGAGTGACCAACAAGGTGGGTCAGACGAAGCTATAGCAAGAAGATTAATAGAAAAAGACTATAGTTACCTTGTACCCGCACATGATACGAATGGAAATCGCCTTGAAAAAGAAGTCATAGAGGCGGCCAACGGTGCAGAGTATCAAGACTGCTTGGAAAGAGCAGCGAGCGACTCAAGTATAGAATGTAAGCAAGGTGCGATGAGCGAAGATGTCCCCAATACAGGTTATGGTTATCCAGACCTTTATAATGGGGGAAATTATAGTAAGATCCGAACCGATAGGTTCGGATCGTTTTTTTATACCTTATTGCAGCAATATGTTTGAAATAGCGGTTCCCTGTCGGCTGAATGGCCGAGGTTATTCATAACGACCTCCATGGCTTTGTCATGACTCTTGCCGAATGCTCTTTCTGTATTGTATAGGTTTGTAGCATAATTCTTTCGTATGGCGTGGATGGAGGATTTCGCATCCAAAATAGTTTTAAAGGAAGGTTCTGACAAAGATAAAGCTTTGCAGCAAGCTCTTAGATATCCACTAACGGCCATTGGTCTTATTGGAATAAGACGGTCGTTTGGATTTAGCCCTTTTGCCATATTCTTTAGAAAGCTATGTTCCTCTGCTGTGATGGCAATATCCCTGTTTCTACCTCCTTTGCCTGCGTGAACATGGATATGGTCTCTAAATATATCTTTTGCTTTCAAATTCGTTATTTCGCTTGCACGAAGACCAAAATTGCAAGCGAGTAGTACTCCGTTTTTTCCCGAGCAATCCTTTTTGTTATCTAAATACGAAAGCAGCATTTCCTTTTGAGGGTTGGTGAAACATGCTCCGACGCGTCTTGATGTTATACTTGCATTCGGTATTATTCTATCTGTATGCCAGTCAACACTTTGGTGATAGTGTTTATTGGTTATTCTTTCAAGAGAATTTATCCTGCTTGCTATCTGGTTTAAGGTGAGTTGACTTACATTTGCCTTACTTTCGAGATAATGATTAAAATGAGATATATTTATATCACGAATCATTTTAATATCTGGATAGTTTTCTTTCATAAATGAGACAAAATTACCGGCGGTATCTATGAGGTTGTTTCGCATGGCGAAAGAATAAATTTTGTCATGATGGTTATCAGGCGTTCCCTTTATGCTGTGCTTATCGGCGCCATATCCACCATGTGGACCTGTAAAAGCATCTTCGATTGCTGAAAAGAATTGATATTTAAGATTCGAATGTTTTCCCATAAAGCACCTTCTTCAACTAGCCAAGCATTATGTTGATCGGCGGAGCCGAACAACTTAATGCTTGGTCTTTTATGTAGTTACTCCCAACTCTTTCAGACTACTTCTTTCGCTATGATAGCGAAAAACAAAAACACGTGCGGCAAACAGCGGGAGTAGCTGTTATATTCGCACACTCACAAGCATCCGCTTGCGAAACGTTCCTCCTTTTCGTTCCTCCTTTCGATTTTTTATCTCTCCCTGTAATTTGTGATTACACTATAGAGATATTAAAAATCTCAGGTAGATTTCAAGTTTTTTGAATCACAAAAGCCCGGACAATATTGTCCGGGCCCTTGTGCCATGTCTCCTGCGTTATCGGAATCGGATAGCTCGATGAAAGAAAGGAGGAGAGATTCGAGCTATCCCTTACATAAATAATGTATTAAATAAAAAAATATGATTTCAACTAATTTTTTGAAATTTCTAAAGTTTGATTTTGTCGGCTATGTTTTACTAACATAAAAAGAAAAGGCATACAAAGAGTATATACGAAGAAGGAGTTATCAATAGCGAATTGGTGACCCCTTCTTTGTTTGCCATAGGAGAAAATCTATGTCAAAATACTCAATTAACGGGAAAATATTCTTAAGAGAACTCTTTAGGGACAACGATTATGACGGTTATGTTTTCTTTTTTACTAAGAAGACCTATTGGAAAGAAGGTAAACGTCATGAACAAATGAACAAAATACATTATTGCCTTACAAGTGAAGTGGATGACTATTTGGATAAACTCGACATTAATCCAAGGCTCGATTATTACTATACTGTCAATAGCTTTAAGAACACAAAAGGTACCACGGAACCTCGAAATGTAAAGAATAATCTTTTTGGTATCAACGCGTTGGTTATAGATATCGATGGTCATTACAAGGACCGTATAATTCCAGAGGACTTTCATTCTGTAGTCAATCTTATAAGAAACGAGAGCATAATAAATAATGTTCCTTTGTACGACACAATTGTACACACCGGGCGAGGGATACAAGTCTATTACATTTTTAAATCAACATATAAGTCGCTACAATTTTTATTTGATATGGTTGCGGATGTTCTTAAGCAATTCTATTCAGAATTCTTGAAACGTGAAATGCCCCAGTTTACAGTAGACATGGCAGCAAGCGGAAGACACTCGGGATTATTTCGATTACCATATACGATAAATCAAAAGGCCGGCAAGGAAGCCACAGCACTTGAATGGCAAAAAGCAGAGAAACCTGATATAAATGATTTTCTTGATGTTTTGATGAAAAGCCCTGTTTATAAAAAATATCATAATGATAAAGTTAAACTCTTTCTTGGGACGAGAAAACTTTTACGCGGAGATAAAGAACCAAACGTTAAACGATGCAACAAGGTTCTTGGCGAGATACTAAAATACCAGATAGACAAAATAAATGCAAATACACCTCATGAGAATAGAACAAGAACATGCTATGTCTATGCTTCTTTTTTATTGCATCTATATAGTCCGGAGGATTCTCTTGTTATTTTGAAGGCATTTAATTCTCACTACCATAAACCTCTTCCGGATAGCAAACTTGAGTATATTATAAGCTACCATATGGAAAGCCACTATAAGGAAGAAAAGCAAAAGTATTTATATCTTACAAATAAGACAATTTTGGAAATGCTTGAAATTGAATCCGGCCAATACAATATTATTGTTACAGATGATTTTAATTATCGAAATTATCTCCTGAATGAGGAGGCTGTTAATCGTAGAAAAGAAAAAGCAGAGAAACGAAAGAAAACTCGAACTTTATTAAAAAAGGGATATAAATATAAAGATATCTCTTCAAAAACGGGGCTCAGCATTTCGACCATCTCAAGAATTGCAAAAGCAGAGTGTAGTAATAAAGATGACAAGACATCAAGTAAACCCTGGGAGGCCCTTGGGATTAGCAGAGCTACTTATTACCGAAGGAAAAAGTGAGACTCTTTTTTCATTTTCTATAATAATCTTATATATACAAGGCGATAGCCAAAAATAACATATGAACTATAAATCATATCGACTATGAAACAATAAAATCTTTGCAAGCTATCGCCTGCTTCCAAAAAACAAAGGTTTTATTATGCTATTATGAAAACACTAGGATTTTTCAGTTATGCAATTATGGAAACACTAGAGTTTTTCAGTTATGCGATTATGGAAACACTAGAGTTTTTCAGTTATGCAATTATGAAAACACTAGAGTTTTTCAGTTATGTTATTTTGAAAACATTAGGATTCTTAAGGCGATTGTTGGTTTTTTCAAAATTGTTTCGGATTGAAAGATTTTGTCTTGTATGGTATTATATACATGAACAAGTGTTTTTGTTTTTGAGAAAGGATGATGTTGTATGGAATTAGCACAAGCTACAAAGACTCATGAGACAACATATTCTTTAAACGATGCAATGGATATTTTGTTGTCTAAGCTTGACGAGGCTATTGAAGATGTTGAAAATGGTCGAGTTGAAGATGTGGATGTCGCATTTGCAGAGATAGAAAAGATTTAAGAGGTTTTATGGCAGAGAAGTACAAAGTATTAATTGCTGCTTCCGCGAAACTTGATATTGCTGAGAAGAAGAGATATATCATCAAAGAGTTTAAGTATCGGGAATATGCGGATAATTATGTCAGCAAGATAAAAAAGGCTGTAAAACACTTAGATGTCTTTCCAAAAGGATATGATTCTACCGGGTTTTGGTATAGAGGATATAAAATATATTTCAAGCCTGCATACAGCCATATTATATTTTTTATCGTAGATGATACGAAACGAACCGTTACAGTCCTAAGAGTGCTGCAAGATGGCATGGATTGGGAATACATTTTACACAGGTGGATTCGTGAGTCGCAGGGATGAAAAACCAATAATTCAAACAGGGCCTTTTTGATGATAGTTACCGATGAAATGTATGAGCGTTTCTTAGCGATAGATGCAATAGAAGAAGCGCTGGATAACAAAGAAATTAAAATCGAAGATATTGATAATGTGACATTCGATGTTAATAGTGACATTGTAAGAGATATCTATGATGTCAAGGATGTTGAAATCATTTTTCGGTGCGAACATCAAAAAGCTCTCAGAATTATGAAGTTGTTGTTCTCGATGAAGTATGCTCTAAAGATGGGCAAGAATTATTACGTGAAGAGAGATGACTTCGAGAGGTTCTTTTCTGATTTTGCCGGCAAGGATGTTGCGATTTGACATATTTAAGCATTAATTAATTACTACTTTTTGTTACTACTTTATAAACTGATAGGCTTTGAAAGACTTGAAAAATCAAGCGATTTGCCAATGAATTTGGTAAAGTAGTAAACGCTTAGAAGCAATCATCATCATGTACTTTACAAGCCACCACGTATTTCGCGGTGGCTTGTTTTTTTTGAGTTGTCCCCCGGGGACGGGGTTAGGGGGACATTTTCTTTATTTCTTTTTTAGAAATTTTATATTTGTTTTGGATTTTGGACACAAAGTAGACATAATTAAGTGTTATTATCTTCTCAGATAAGAGATACAACACATTACACAACCAACCCCAACCCACGTAAGTGGGTTCTCATAAATCTCTCTCCTTTTTTTTATAAAAGCCCCGTGAATACGGGGCTTTTATAATGCCAAAAAAAGATTCCTGAAAGAACTCCCTTATTATGTCAAAAAAAATATTAGAAATAATAAGAGCATATTTGGTAAGTTTTTTGTACATGGTTTATGGTATTATAGTAAGCAGTGGGAATGTTCCCATCGCTTATTATTTTTGAGGTAATAAATATGTCAACATATAGAGATAATACAAAGAAGATAAATATCGGCGGCAGGATAATCGGAGGCGGAGAGCCCATCGCGATCCAGTCCATGACAAATACCAAAACTGAGGATGTAAAGGCCACCGTAGATCAGATCCTTCGCCTTGAAAAAGCGGGCTGCGAGATCATCAGATGCACGGTTCCTACAATAGAGGCAGCAAACGCCATTAAAGAGATTAAGAAGCAGATCCATATTCCTCTTGTGGCAGATATCCACTTTGACTATAAGATGGCTATTGCAGCCATGGAAAACGGCGCAGATAAGATCCGCATTAATCCCGGAAACATCGGCAGCACCGAAAAGATCAAAGCGGTTGTTGATACCGCAAAGGAAAGAAATATTCCCATTAGAGTCGGCGTTAATTCAGGCTCCCTTGAGAAGCCCCTGATCGAAAAGTACGGCGGAGTAACTGCCGAAGGCATAGTTGAAAGCGCCCTCGATAAGGTTCATATCATCGAGGACCTAGGCTATGACAATCTGGTCATCAGTATTAAGTCATCTGATGTAATGATGTGCGTTAAGGCCCATGAACTTCTTGCCGGAAAGACGGTTTATCCCCTTCATGTCGGAATTACCGAGGCAGGAACTGTTATGAGCGGAAGCATTAAGTCATCCATCGGACTTGGACTTATCTTAAATCAGGGAATCGGAGATACAATTCGTGTTTCACTTACAGGAGATCCCGTGGAAGAGATAAAGGCTGCAAAGCTTATTTTAAGGACTCTGGGCCTTAGAAGGGGCGGCATCGAGGTTGTATCGTGCCCCACCTGCGGAAGGACCCAGATAGACCTTATAGGCCTTGCAGGAAAGGTAGAAGCTCTTGTGGCAGATTATCCATTGGATATCAAGGTTGCGGTCATGGGATGCGTTGTTAACGGCCCCGGAGAAGCAAGAGAGGCTGATCTTGGAGTTGCCGGTGGAATCGGAGAAGGTCTCCTTATCAAGAAGGGCGAGATCATTAAGAAACTTCCCGAATCCGAGCTTTTAAATGCTCTTAAGTATGAGCTTGATAATTGGACGGTATAACCCTCGCGAAAGCGGAAAATAAACGTTACAGGTGATTCATTTTGGTAGACAAAAGTTTTTTTGAGGTGTTTCCCTCACTGCAGTTAAAGACTAAAGCGGCAGATTATTTTCAGGACACGACAATTAAACGAGTGGCAGCCAGCAAGGACAGACATGTTTTAAGGATTTATCTTTTAAGTAAGCATGTTATCCCAAAAGCAATCGTTCTTGAGGTGGAGGACGAGATCTGCAAGCAGTATTCCAAAGCCTGCGGTTCCGACAGTCCCGAGGACTTTTCCATTAAGATCAATGAGAAGTTTGAGTTATCAAGCAGCTATGATCTTAAGTATGTTTTGAATGATTATCGTGACAGCCTTGAGATAGAATTAAAGAGTAAATCTCTTACTTTATATAATGCATTTCATTCAGCGAAGGTTAACATCACTGCAGAGGATGCTTTCTCGCTGGAAATTCAGGATATTTTCCTTTACAGAGACAAAGAAAAAGAACTAACGCAGTACCTTTCGGATGTGCTTACCGACAGGTTTGCTTTGCATGCAAATATATCTGTTTCCTATGGTGATGTTCCCGAAAATGATTATGAAAAAGAGACTGATTTCAAGATTCAGCTTCGCATAAAAGAGATAGAAAAGAAGCTTGGAATCGGTGTGGAAAAAGAAGAGATCTACATCGGAAATGTGCCTAAGAAAGAGGGCGAAGAGGCTTCCAAAAAGGACAGTGCAAAGGCTGAAAACAAGGGCGCCGGAGAGAATAAGGAAAGCTCAAAAGAAGCCGCAAAAACAGGCGGAAACAGTGAACTTGTCAAGAAGTTCCAGAAGGATCCGGGAGATAAAAAGCCCCAGGAAAGATCAGGCGAAAAACCTGCATTTAATAGAAACAATTTCAAGGGCGGACAGAGAAGTTCCTACGGTGGAGGAAACCGCTTTACAGAGCTTAAATGGTCGGATGATCCCGATGTTATTTATGGTAGGGAAATGGACCAGACAGCCGACCTTACAAAGATAGAAGAGATCATCGGAGAGATAGGCGAAGTTACTGTTCAGGGACAGGTTATGACCGCTGAAGCGACGGTACTTCGTAACAGACCTGAGAAGGCAATTTATACCTTCGAGATCACCGATTATACCGACTCGATTTCAGTAAAACTTTTCATTCCTTCGGAGAAGATAAACGAGCTTGAAAAGGATCTTAAAGTCGGTGGATTTGTAAAATTAAAAGGTATTGCTTCATACGATAAATTTGCTCACGAAATAACCATTGGCAATGTATCTTCCATGATAAAGATACCCAGTTTCGTTAAGAGCAGAGAGGACCTTGCACTCCGCAAGAGAGTAGAGCTCCACTGCCATACAAAGATGAGCGATATGGATGCGGTATCCGAACCAAAGGATATCGTAAAACGTGCATACAAGTGGGGACACAGAGCCATCGCCATAACCGATCACGGTGTTGTTCAGGGATTTACCGATGCGGGACATGCATGGGATGATCTTTGGAAAGCAGAAAAAGGAAAACGTGCCGAAGCGGGAGACAAGAACCCCGACAGACAGGATTTCTTTAAGGTTTTGTACGGCGTTGAGTGTTATCTCGCAGACGACCTTTTGAAAGTTGTAATGGATGATGACGGAAGAGATTTTAATTCCGATTTCGTTGTCTTTGATATTGAGACTACCGGCTTTTCACCTGTTAACGACCGCATCATCGAGATCGGTGCGGTAAAGGTGTCAGGCTGTCAGATCGTTGACAGATTTTCAACCTTTGTAAACCCTGAAAGACCTATTCCTTATGAGATAGAAAAGCTGACTTCAATAACCGATGGACAGGTGGCAACAGCGGAGACAATAGACCTTATCCTTCCGAAGTTTTTGGACTTCTGTGAGGGCTGTGTTCTTGTTGCCCATAACGCAGAATTTGACGTTAACTATATCAAAGCAAACTGCGAGAGACTGGGCTATCCTCAGACTTTCACATATATGGATACCCTTCTCCTTTCAAGAGTACAGCTTCCCGGTCACGGAAAATATACTCTTGATGCGGTTGCAAAACTTTTGAATGTTTCTCTTGCTCATCACCACAGAGCGGTGGATGATGCGGAGTGTACTGCGCTGATCTTCATTAAGCTTATGAATCAGCTTTCATCCGAAGGTTATACCCATCTTTCTCAGATAAATGACAAGATGGGAACCAGCAAGGAAGCCATTTCCAAGATCAGATCCCATCACTGTATCATCCTTGCCAAGAACGATCTTGGAAGAGTGCATTTGTACCACCTTATCAGTGAGTCCCACCTTGATTACTTTAGCGGAAGATTTCCCATCGTTCCCAAGAGTAGAGTACAGAAATACAGGGACGGACTGATCATAGGAAGTGCCTGCGAGGCAGGAGAACTCTACAGAGCGCTCCTTGAAGGAAAGACTCAGGATCAGATAACAAGGCTTGTTGATTTCTATGATTATCTTGAAATCCAGCCGGTTGGAAACAACGCTTACATGGTTGATGCCGTTGACAAAAAGAAACTTGAAAACGGCGAAGTCATAATGGAAAAGAGATTCAAGAACATCAACTCCCTTGATGATATCAGAGAGATAAACAAGAGGGTTGTTGAACTCGGTGAGATATTCCACAAGCCCGTTGTGGCTACTTGTGATGTCCATTTCCTTGATCCTCAGGACGAAGTTTACCGCCGTATAATCATGGCGGGAAAAGGATTTGATGATGCGGACCGTCAGCCTCCTCTTTATCTTCATACAACAGAAGAGATGCTTGAGGAATTCCAGTATCTCGGACCCGAGAAGGCAAAAGAAGTTGTCGTTACAAACACAAATATGATCGCGGATATGTGCGAGACCATTGCGCCTGTTCGCCCCGATAAATGTCCTCCTGTCATTCCTGACAGTGACAAGACTCTGACTGATATTTGCTACAACAGAGCACATGAAATTTACGGACCGGAACTTCCTCCCATCGTAGAGGAGAGACTTAAGAGAGAACTTCATTCCATCATATCCAATGGTTTCGCCGTTATGTACATCATTGCCCAGAAACTGGTTTGGAAATCGGTGGAAGACGGTTATCTTGTTGGTTCCCGTGGATCCGTTGGTTCTTCCTTCGTTGCTACCATGTCGGGAATAACTGAGGTTAATCCCTTAAGCCCTCACTATATCTGTCCTAAATGCCATTTCGTAGACTTTGACAGCGAGGAAGTAAAGAAGTACGGCGGTAAAGCGGGTATCGATATGCCCGACAGAAACTGCCCTGTTTGCGGAGAGCCCCTTATCAAAGAGGGATTTGATATTCCTTTCGAGACCTTCCTTGGATTCAAGGGAGATAAGGAGCCCGATATCGACCTTAACTTCTCCGGTGAGTATCAGGCAAAGGCTCACAAATATACAGAGGTTATCTTCGGATCCGGTCAGACTTTCCGTGCGGGAACTATTTCCGGTCTTGCGGATAAGACTGCATACGGATACGTTAAGAAATATTATGAGGAACACGGCATAACAAAGCGCGGTGCGGAGATCAACCGTATCGTTCAGGGATGCATGGGCGTTAGAACATCAACCGGTCAGCACCCCGGAGGAATCGTTGTACTACCCGTTGGTGAGGACATTTGTTCCTTCACACCGGTGCAGCACCCTGCGAACAAGCCGATCCCTACCATAACCACACACTTTGATTACCACAGTATCGACCATAACCTTTTGAAACTCGATATACTTGGACACGATGATCCCACCATGATCAGAATGCTCCAGGACCTTACAGGTCTTGATCCCGTTAAGGATATTCCTCTTGACGGAAAGGACGTAATGAGCCTTTTCCAGAATACTGATGCCCTTGGTGTAACTCCTGAGGACCTTGGCGGAACCCAGCTGGGCGCTCTTGGTATACCCGAATTTGGTACAGACTTCGCTATGGGCATGCTTATGGAGACAAAGCCCCAGGCTTTCTCCGACCTTGTTCGTATATCCGGACTTTCCCACGGTACCGCTGTTTGGCTCGGTAACGCCCAGGATCTTATCAGAGAAGGAAAGGCAACCATTTCAACAGCTATCTGTACCCGTGACGATATCATGACATATCTTATCAGCATGGGAATCGAATCGGAGAAATCCTTCAAGATCATGGAGGCGGTTCGTAAAGGAATCGTAGCTAAGGGTAAGAGCGATAAGTGGCCTGAGTGGAAGGAAGACATGAAGGCTCACAACGTACCCGACTGGTACATTGAATCATGCCAGAAGATCGAGTACATGTTCCCCAAGGCTCACGCTGCGGCTTACGTAATGATGGCCTGGAGAATCGCATATTGCAAGATCCACAGACCACAGGCATACTACAGCGCATACTTCAGTATCAGAGCCAAGGCATTCTCTTATGAAATCATGTGCATGGGTAAAGCTGTAAGAGACAGATACCTTGCGGATTTCAGAAAACGTAAAGCGGATGCGGATGCAAAAGTACCCGGCGTAGAAAAACTCTCCACAAAAGAAGAGGGCCAGCTCTCAGACCTTAGAGTAGTAGAAGAGATGTGCGCCCGTGGTTACGACTTTGCTCCCATCGACATCTTCAAGGTCAAAGCAAGACTCTTCCAGGTAATGGACGACGGTCGCGTAATGCCCTCCCTTACCAGCATTGAAGGCCTCGGCGAAACCGTAGCCGACTCCATCGTGGAAGCTGCCAAGGACGGTCCCTTCCTTTCCAAGCAGGACTTTAGAGAGCGCGCCCACGCCTCGGCAACTATTACTGACAATTTGGTCAAACTCGGAATCTTGACCGACTTACCCGAGACAAATCAGATTTCGCTTTTCGACTTCATGTAATTTTTTATTATTATAGAAGAAACACCCTCTGCGAGGGTGTTTCTTCTTTATTTAGTATCGAGGGGGAGACTGCATGTGATATGATGACGGCAGCATGTCCGAGGCCGGTACTTAACGAATACGAGTGAAACGAAGTATGAGTTTAGTTCCGCTGCCACGAGGACCTGAAGCCGAGAGGCGGTGCCGGAAGCATATTACATGTAGTAGGCCCCCGACACTAGAATAACAAAAACCACGTAATTACGGGCTTTTCTAACATTTACAAAAAAAAATAAAAAAATTTGAAAAAAACACTTGCATTATTTTTTGTTGTATAGTAATATAAGCAAGTCGCGTGAATGAAACGCCACTGTGGCTGGTTGGTCAAGGGGTTAAGACGCCGCCCTCTCACGGCGGAATCAGGGGTTCGATTCCCCTACCAGCTGCTTGCTTTATTCAATGAAAAATTGAACAGCCCAACCCTATTTGAAGTCTTGAGGATCTACCTCAAGATTTTTTACTTCATGGAAAACTTTTTAAAGAAATTTCTGAGAAGGAAAGAGGAGGAAATCATGTCTAAAAATCTTGTGATCGTTGAGTCCCCTGCAAAGGTAAAAACCATTAAGAAATTCCTTGGCGACGATTTTGAAGTTGCTGCCAGTCAGGGACATGTACGTGACCTACCGAAGAGTTCTTTGGGAATTGATGTGGAGCATGATTATGAACCTAAGTACATCACTATTCGTGGTAAGGGAGATCTTGTTGCCGAACTTAGAAAGCTTGTAAAGAAAGCTGATAATGTTTATCTCGCAACCGACCCTGACCGTGAAGGAGAGGCCATTTCCTGGCACCTCTATCATACCCTTAAGCTTGAAAATAAAAAGACATATAGAATTACCTTTAATGAGATCACTCAGAATGCTGTTAAGGAATCTTTAAAGCATCCCCGTGAGATCGATATGGATCTTGTTGATGCCCAGCAGACCAGACGTATGTTGGACAGAATGGTGGGATACAGGATTTCTCCCGTACTCTGGGCTAAGGTTAAGAGAGGTCTTTCAGCAGGACGAGTTCAGTCCATCGCACTTAAGATCATCTGTGACAGAGAAAGAGAGATCGATGAATTCATTCCCGAAGAGTATTGGTCTCTTGATGCCGTATTGGGTGTCGACAAAGAGAAGAAGCCTGTCAGTGCAAAGTACTATGGAACCAAGAAGGGTAAAGTAGAACTTACAAGCGAAAAGCAGGTTAAGGATATCATTGCCGATATCGGTAAGAAACAGTTTAAAGTAGTTGATATAACCAATGGTGAGAGAAGCCGTAAGGCACCTCTTCCTTTTACAACCTCAACTCTTCAGCAGGAAGCCAGCAAAGTTCTTGGATTCTCAACTTCCAAGACTATGCGTATCGCACAGCAGCTTTATGAAGGAATTGAAATAGGAAAAGAGGGAACCGTTGGTTTGATCTCTTACCTTCGTACAGACTCCACCCGAGTTTCTGATGAAGCTGAGAAGATGGCAAGCAAATATATCAAAAAGCATTACTCTGATGAGTATCAGGGAGCAAAGCAGGAAGCTGCCAAATCCGGAAAGAAGATACAGGATGCACACGAAGCTATCCGTCCTACCGATATAAACAGAAATCCCGACAGTCTTAAGGATGTTCTTCAGAGAGATCATTTAAGACTTTATACTCTTATCTGGAAACGTTTCCTTGCAAGCCGTATGGCTCCCGCAAAATATACAACAACCAATGTCAAGGTTGGAGCAGGAGAGCATATCTTTACACTTTCGGCCTCAACATGTGTATTTGACGGTTTTATGAGCGTTTATACAAGCTCAGATGACAAGGAAGAAGAGAACACTCTTAAAGGAACCATTGGCAAGGACAGTGTGCTTAAGCTTAAAGACTTTGATGCAAAGCAGCACTTTACCCAGCCCCCTGCACACTTTACCGAGGCTTCTCTCGTACGTGCGCTTGAGGAAAAGGGAATCGGACGTCCCAGCACATATGCACCTACCATTACAACTATTCAGCAGAGAAGATATGTTGCCAAAGAAGGTAAGAATCTTTACTCTACAGAACTTGGTAATGCAGTTGACGATATCATGAAGGAAGCATTCCCCACCATCGTTGACGAGAATTTTACCGCTAATCTTGAAACCCTTCTCGACGGCGTTGAGAACGGTGATGTAAAGTGGAAGACCATCGTGCGTAATTTCTATCCCGATCTTGACGCAGCGGTTCAGAACGCTGAAAAAGAGCTTGAAAAGATCAAGATCGAAGATGAGCTTTCTGATGAGATCTGTGAAGAATGCGGGAAGAGAATGGTCATCAAGTATGGTCCTCACGGTAAGTTCTTTGCTTGTCCCGGATTCCCTGATTGCCGTTTCACCAAGCCCTTCTTCGAGAGGATCGGCGTAGCTTGCCCTAAGTGCGGCAAGGATGTTGTTATGAAGATGTCCCAGAAGGGACGCAGATACTACGGATGCCTTGGTTATCCCGATTGTGATTTCGTTTCATGGGATAAGCCTATCGAGAAAAAGTGCCCCAAGTGCGGTGGCATGATGGTGGTAAAGGGAAGCCGTAATCTTTGCAGCAATAAAGAATGTGGATATTCTGAAAATAGAAACAAAGACAAAGAATAATTTGTTGTTTCAAAATTAGCAAACATTTAGAAATTTTGTCTTTGTTACGCGGTTTTGAACAAGAATTCAGAACAAGGAAGTAAATTTTCAGATAATTTATTGTATACTTGCAAAATATGTGATATACTATAAACAACTGGTATGCCGATTATTCGTTTTTGTGCAATGGAGGTTTAAATGAGTAGTGTATCACTGTTAGATAAGACAAGAAAAATTGGCAAACTTCTCCATAACAACAACACCAGCAAAGTAGTTTTTAATGATATTTGCGATGTAATGAAAGAGATCCTTTCTTCCGATATACTTGTTATAAGCCGTAAGGGAAAAGTTCTTGGAGCCGGATTCTGTGACGGGATTGAGGTGATCGGAGAACTTGTTACCAACAAGGTTGGCGAGTTTATCGATCCCATGCTCAATGAGAGATTTTTGGGAATTCTTTCAACCAAGGAGAATGTTAACCTTGCAACTCTGGGATTTGAGAAGGTTGCTACCGACAAGTTCCAGGCTATCATCACACCTATCGAGATTGCAGGAGAGAGACTGGGAACTCTGTTCATCTACAAGACAGACAAACAGTACGATATTGACGATATCATCCTTTGCGAGTACGGTACCACCGTTGTGGGACTTGAGATGCTCCGCTCCGTTAACGAGGAGAACGCAGAAGAGTCCAGAAAGGTAGCGGTTGTTAAATCAGCCATCAGCACTCTTTCATATTCAGAGGTTGAAGCTATCGTTCACATCTTCGATGAACTTGGCGGAACCGAAGGCGTCCTTGTTGCAAGTAAGATCGCCGATAAGGTTGGTATCACAAGATCTGTTATCGTTAATGCCCTGAGAAAGTTTGAAAGTGCCGGCGTTATCGAGTCAAGATCTTCCGGTATGAAGGGTACTTACATCAAGGTTCTTAACGATGTGGTATTTGACGAGATAGAGCAGCTTCGCCACACAATGAAATAACTTTGTGAACAAATAAATATTCAAACGGATTTAAAAGGTTTCTGAACCTGCACGAACGGATTGGGGTGCATTTTCAGGAACCTTTTTTGATACTTTGAAGGTGGCTTCCTCAAAATATACAAACAACTCTTTTTGGGACTCTAAATGTTGTGAATTTTAATTAATTATGGTATATTATTCAGTATGATTATACATAGTGAATAATTCTATCCAAAAGGCGTTTCATGGCGCCGGAAAGGGAATTATGATTAGAACTAACGCATTCGATTACATCAACATCATGGAAAAGGCGGCAGACGCTTCCTGGCTTAGGAACGAAGCCATCGCCAACAACATCGCAAACGTTGATACTCCCAATTACAAAAGACAGGACGTTGACTTTGAATCTGTTCTTGCAAAAGAGCTTGGAAACAATGTCCTTGTTGATACAGATACAAAGGTTTCAAGAGCGAATCTTTCACATCTTCGTGTTGGAACATATACAGATGCTTCAAGTTTTTCCTACAGACTTGACGGAAACAATGTAGACGTAGAGACCGAGAACGTATATCTGGCTCAGAACCAGCTTAAGTACGAAGGTCTCATCAAGAGCATTACCCAGGAGTTCCAGAATCTCCAGACTGCTATGAGAAAGTAGTTTTGACTAAGACGGAGGTATTTGACTATGAGTATGTTTACATCTTTTGATACAAGTGCATCGGGCCTTACAGCCCAGAGATACCGCATGGACGTTATTGCGGAGAACGTTGCAAACGCCAACACCACAAGGACCGAAGACGGAACGCCTTACAGAAGAAAGGTTGTTGTGTTTGAGGAAAAGGGCGTTAGGAACAGCGACACTTTCAGCCATGTGCTTGGATCTGTTTCCAAGAATTACGCAGGCAAGGGCGTTAAGGTGACCAAGGTCTTCGAGGACCACACCACCGAGATGAACATGGTTTACGACCCTTCCAATCCCGACGCGGATGAGAACGGATATGTTACATATCCCAACGTAAATATCATTACCGAAATGACTAACCTGATCGATGCCAGCAGATCGTACGAAGCCAACGCTACAGCGTTCCAGGCAAGTAAATCAATGGCCCAGAGGGGACTGGAGTTAGGTCAGTAAAGGGTAACCGATGATCGGGTAATTCATAAAGGCGAGGGTAAATAATGAACGCAGCTATGGTACGCGCTATGACAGGCGCAACAAACGACGTTTCTAAGCTTACGAATGTTAAGGGGCTGGGAATGAAAACCGGCGAGTCCACAGACGGAACAATGTTTGAGGCCGCTTTAAACTCAGCGATCAATAATATTACACGCACCAACAGTTATCTGTCCGATGCGGAGAATCAGGAAATCCTGTTTGCTTTGGGAGAGAGTGATTCGACTCATGACCTTACGATAGCACTGGAGAAGGCATCAACCGCCCTTCAGTACACAGTCGCAATAAGGGACAGAGTTCTGGAAGCATATAAGGAATTAATGCAGATCCAGATTTAATCTTTAAAGAAATATTTAGACGCGGAGGTTCATTCCAATGCCTGAGTGGTTACGGAATACTTTGAACAAAATAAAAGAGTGGTGGCTCAAGTTCACCACAAGACAAAAGGCGATCATCATCGGACTTGGAGTTCTGGCGATAGTTGTCTTTATTGTCATTTTAACGGTGGTCACCAGACCTCAGTACGAGACACTTTATATTGCCGAGACAACAGGAGAGTCATCACAGATCGTGGGCATCCTGTCAGATGCGGGCATTGAATACCAGATTTCAACAAATGCTCTTGTGATCTCAGTAAAGAATGAAGATTTTTCTTCAGCACAGCTTGCTCTTGCTTCATCGGGATACAAGCCCGAGGAACTTAATCTTTCGGACTATCAGAGCACTTCACTTTCAACAACCACACTGGACAGACAGCGTAATTATCAGAAATATGATGAGACCGCTATAGTCAATATGATCAGGACCATCGAAGGCGTTAAGAATGCCAGGGTCAAGATCCATGTACCCAATGATGTAGGAACCCTGCTTTCACAGCAGCAGGAATCTTCAGCATGGATCCAGCTTACTACCGATGTTAACTTTAACAACGGCAGTGCAATGGGAATCGCAAAGGCGGTTGCTACCTGCCTCGGAAGCGAGACCACATCAAACATCACCATCCTTGATGATGACGGAAATATGCTCTTTGTCGGCGGCGACGACTATACTACTGCGGGAATCGCAAATTCCATGCAGGAACTTCAGAACACCGCTGAGTCATATATATCAAACCAGACCAAAAAGGTTCTTTACGGTACCAACCAGTACAACAATATCGAAGTAACAACCCACCTTGATATGGACTACTCAAATTACGAGGATACCATCAAGGAATATTCTGTTGCAGATGACAGAACCGAAGGTTATCTCTCACATCAGGAGACTTTTGAGTCTGAGTCTACCAGCGGAACAGGAGGTGTTCCCGGAACCGATTCAAACGGAGAGGGTACCACCTACGTTTATCAGGATAATTCCGAGAGCTCATCATCCTCTAACGAGACGGTAAGCGATTACCTCCCCAATGAACATTCGAGATATGCTGTCATCCCTCCGGGATCCATCGACTACACCAAGTCATCCCTCTCAATCGCGGCAATTACTTTTAAGGAACTATCCGAGAAGGATGCCAAGACAATGGGACTTCTCGATGGTATGACATGGGAGCAGTACAAGCTTGCAAACAACAAAGATACCAAGCTTGAAGTTGACGAAGAGTTTTATCAGATGGTTGCAAATGCAACGGGAGTTCCTGTTGAAAATATAACCATCATTGCATATGAATCCCCTCTGTTCTATGACAAAGAGGGCTTAAGCGTAAGCTGGACAACCGTCCTTTCGGTTGCACTGTTCCTTCTCATCCTGATCCTGCTTGTGGTAGTAGTACTCAGAAGCATGGCAGTTAAGAAGGAAGCTGCTCAGGAGGAAGAATTGTCAGTCGAGACTATTTTGCAATCCACGCCCGAGCCGTCTATTGAGGATATCGATGTTGAGACAAAATCCGAGACAAGAAAGATGGTCGAGAAGTTTGTTGATGAGAACCCCGAAGCGGCAGCGATCCTGCTCCGCAACTGGTTACAGGATGAGTGGTAAAAAGGAGAACGTAGAGTTATGGCTAAAAATGCCGATACTGGATTACCGGGATTACAAAAAGCAGCTATATTGCTCATAGTATTGGGACCTGAGCGCTCTGCAGGTATATTCAAACATCTTAAAGAAGAGGAGATTGAGGAACTTACTCTTGAGATCGCTAACACAAGAAGTGTTACTCCTCAGACAAAAGAAGATGTTATAAACGAGTTTTACGAAGTGTGCCTTGCTCAGCAGTACATCGCAGAAGGTGGTATCACCTATGCGAAAGACCTTTTGGAGCATGCTCTCGGAAGCGACAAGGCCATGGAGGTTATCGGCAGACTTACTGCTTCACTTCAGGTTAAGCCCTTCGAGTTTGTTCGTAAGACTGATGCGTCACAGCTCATCAACTTCATTCAGGATGAGCATCCTCAGACCATTGCCCTTATCCTTTCATATCTGTCAGCATCACAGGCAGGTCAGATCATCTCTGCCCTTGCTCCCGACAGACAGGCGGATGTTGCAAAGCGTATCGCGGTCATGGACAGAACCAGCCCCGATATCATCAAGGAGGTGGAGAAAGTATTGGAATCAAAACTTGCTTCCCTCGTCAACCAGGATTACACCATTATCGGTGGTGTCGACTCCGTTGTCGAAATCCTCAACTCTGTTGACCGTGGTACAGAGAAACACATTATGGAATCTCTCGAGATCGAAGAGCCCGAGCTTGCCGACGAGATCAGAAAGAAGATGTTCGTATTCGAAGATATCCTCCTTCTGGACGACAAGTCAATTCAGCGTGTGCTTAGAGATGTTGATAATAACGACCTTGGAATTGCCCTTAAGGGTGCAAATGAACAGGTTCAGAATGCAATCTTCAATAACCTTTCAAAGCGTCTTGCAACCATGATACGAGAGGACATGGAATTCATGGGCCCTGTTCGTATGAAGGACGTAGAAGAAGCTCAGCAGAAGATCGTAAACATCATAAGAAAGCTGGAGGATGCGGGCGAGATCATTATTTCCAGAGGCGGAGGCGACGAGATAATTGCCTAATCTTTTGAAAACATCTTATGTGAATATAAGCAATAAAGATAAGCGAGTCATTGATATGAATGCGCTTATGGAAGCCAAGCTTGAGAAGATGCGCCTTGAGGAACAGGAGCGTGCTCAGGCACAGTTTGTGGCGGGGCTTCATGCCGAAACCATTGGTGAAGACGGAGAACCCATTGAGGGTGAATTCGAGGGTGGAGATCCTGCTGAAGGACTTTTTGCGGAATATGAGGGAAGTGTAGAAGGCGAAGATGCCGGAGCCGAAAGACCAAATGCGTCTGCTTTTGTTGAAAAGGCAAACCGTGAAGCCGGTTCCATTATTGAAAATGCCAATGTACAGGCGCAGGAAATACTGAATGATGCCAGAAGTTCTGCTGAGGCGGAAGCTGAGTCCATCAGAAGTGCAGCCCGTGATGAGGGCTACAGCGCCGGATATGAAGAAGGCAAAGCCGAGTTTGAACAGGCTAAAGCCGAGTTTATCGAAAAAGAAAAACGTCTTGAAGAGGAATATGCGAGAAAGTACGAGTCCGTGGAGTCAGACCTTGTGGAAACTATCACGGACATTTATAAGCACATTTTTAATGTTGAACTTTCAAATCAGAGGCAGATCCTTCTTCATTTGATCGAGAATACCATGAGAAAGACTGAAGGAACAAGGAGCTATTTGATCCATGTTTCAGCAGATGATTCAGCTTTCTTAGGTATGCAGAAAAAGACTTTGGAGGCAGCTGCGACACTTCCTGACAGCACAGTGGAGATAATCGAAGATATCAGCCTTACAAAGAATCAGTGCTTTATCGAGACGGACGGCGGTATCTACGACTGCGGTCTTGATACCGAACTTACGGAACTGACCAATAAGCTTCGAATGCTGTCCTACGTAAAAGAAAACAGAGAAGAGTAGTTCGGGCGATCTATGACCACAGAGATAAATCTTCAAAAATATAATAAAGTCAAAGAGATGAACTTTTTCCTGAAAAAGGGAAAAGTAGTCAATGTGGTTGGACTCACTATTGAATCTGCGGGTCCCGATGCAAAGCTTGGGGATATGTGCGTTATCAAACCCGAGAATGAGGCAGGAGAAAAACTGAAGCCTATTATGGCCGAAGTCGTTGGATTCCGTGATAAGAAAACCCTTCTTATGCCCTATGATTCCACAGATGGAATAGGCCTGGGAAGTATTGTTGAAAATACCGGCTATCCCCTGAGGGTTGCTGTTTCCGATCAGCTTCTTGGAAAGACTTTGAATGGTCTTGGAATTCCTCTTGATGGTTCCGTTATCGAGGGTGGATATGCTCCCGTTGACAATACAGCGCCCGATCCCATGGAGAGAGCCATCATAGATGAAGTCCTTCCTCTCGGTGTTAAAGCTGTTGACGGACTTATAACCATTGGCAAGGGACAGAGAATTGGTATCTTTGCAGGATCCGGCGTTGGAAAATCTACCCTTATGGGTATGTTTGCAAGAAATACCAAAGCGGATATAAATGTCATCGCTCTTATCGGAGAGCGTGGTAGAGAGGTGCGTGAATTCATTGAACGCGACCTCGGCGAAGAAGGAATGAAGCGAAGCGTAGTTGTAGTTGCTACATCTGACAGACCTGCTCTTGAGAGAAAAAAGGCTGCCATGACGGCTACCGCTATCGCAGAATATTTTAGGGAAAGCGGAAGAGATGTTCTTCTTATGATGGATTCCCTTACACGTTTTTCAATGGCTCAGCGTGAGATAGGACTTGCCAGCGGAGAACCGCCGGTTACAAGAGGATATCCACCGAGTGTTTATTCCGAGATGCCTAAGCTCCTTGAGAGAGCGGGTAATTCGGCAAAGGGTTCCATTACCGGACTTTATACGGTCCTTGTGGACGGTGATGATTTCAACGAGCCTATTACCGATACAGCAAGGAGTATCCTTGACGGACATATCATGCTGGATCGTAAGCTTGCGCATAAGAATCATTATCCCGCCATCGATGTACTACAGAGTATTTCAAGATGCATGAGCATGATCGCAACCAAGGATCATAAGGTGGCTGCAGGAAAGCTTAAGACAGTTCTTGCTACATACAACGAGGCAGAGGACCTGATAAATATAGGAGCCTATAAGACGGGCTCTAACCCCAAGATTGATTACGCGGTTTCAAAGATAGATGCGATAAATGAATTTGTTTGCCAGGAGACTGACGAGAAATTTTCATTTGAAGAGAGCATCGAAAAACTGGAACAGCTTTTTGAAGAATAATGGCAAGATTCAGATTCAGTCTCCAGAATGTTCTGGATATAAAAGTTAAGATGGAGACTCAGTCCAAGCAGGAATTTTCCGCGGCTGCAGCAAAGCTTGAGGAAGAGGAAAACAAACTTGGAAATCTGATCCAAAAGAAATGGAATCTTGAAGCGGAAGCAACGAAGCTTCTTGAAGGCAATCTGAACTTCAGGGATATAGATGACAACGCTCTTTCAAGAAAACAGACCGAGGAAGCCATAGAAGCTCAAAAACTGGAAGTAAAAAAAGCTGAGGAACTTCTTGAACTTGCCAGGGTTAAGATGGCGGAAGCCGTCATGGAGAGAAAGACCTACGACAGGTTAAGGGAAAAAGCCTTTGAAGAGTTCATCCGTGAGGAGAACAGAGCAGAAGGCAAGACCGTGGATGAACTTACCAGTTATACCCACGTTAAAAAGATAAGCAATTAAAACTATTTAGATAAAAAGGGACTGAAAATGGCCAAACAAATGACGCCGGAAGAAAAGGCGGCTGAAACAGAGCGTAAAAAACTCGAAAACGAAAAAAAGCAATTAAAGAAAGATCAGGCTAAGTCCAAGGCAGAAGCACGTAAGCGTGCCAAAGAGATCGCCAAACAGGAAGAAGCCTTGAATGAAGACAAGGAAGGAAACGGATTTGTAACTTTTCTTGCCACTGTTTTTATTGTGCTTTTGTGGCTGGCAGTCGTAGTTGTTGTTATCAAACTCGATGTCGGCGGTTTCGGAAGCTCTGTTATGACTCCTATCTTGAAGGATGTTCCCGTTATCAACAAGATCCTTCCCGGAGCATCCCAGAGCCTTACTAACGATCCCGACAGTTATGGCGGATATACATCCCTTGAAGAGGCAGTAAACCAGATCGCAGTTCTTGAAATGCAGCTGGATGCACTTCAGACCGCAAACACCACCAAGGATGAGCAGATCACTGAGCTGACCGCCGAGGTTACAAGGCTTAAAGAATTTGAAAAGATGCAGGTGGAATTCCAGCGTATCAGAAACCAGTTCTACGAAGAGGTTATCTATGCTGAAAAAGGTCCCGGAGCTGAAGAGTACAAAAAGTACTATGAGTCCATAGATGCCACCACCGCTGAATACCTCTACAAGCAGGTAGTTGCTCAGCTTGAAGCAGATCAGGAGATCAAAAACTATGCGGAAGCATATTCTCAGATGAAGCCCAAGCAGGCTGCCGGAATATTTGAGAAGATGGTTGATAATGACGGCCTTAAGCTTGCCGCCAAGATCCTCAACACCATGAACTCCGAAGACAGAGGAAAGATCCTCGGAGTTATGGACGCAGAGGTCGCTGCGAAATTAACCAAGATTATGGATCCAGATAGCTAATCAACATTTCGTACTTTGAAATGTTGACCAAAGGTCGAGATGCATAAGCAATCAGCATCATGTACTTTATGATGCTGATCAAAAAGTCTCGATGCCTTAACGAGCTTTTTGATACGGAGTATTGCGCAAACTGCGATGTATTTTATCGCAGTTTCAAAATATTTTTCAGAAAACTATAAAGAATTCGCTTCTCCCTCCGATATAGAGAATGTAATGGTACACTATGCCATTTCAAAAATCACATATCGGAAAGGAGAACGCTTATGGGCAGCACATCTGTAAATGATGTGGGAAGTCTGTTCGCAAGCTTAAGCATTGGAACTCAATCGCTGATGGCAAGCAAGATTTCCACGGAAACAAAAAGCGACTCCGCCAGTTTTGAAAGCTATTTGATGGCAGGCAAGGATGCAAGCCTCGATATAGCAAATGTTTCAAAGACAGAAACGAAAATGGCGGACAAAAATCCTGCTAACGGTGGAAAAGATACCTCGGACCGAATTGCCGGAGAGGACAAAGCAGATGCCGGAATGACATCTGCAGCCGATAAAAAGCAGGTCGCTGACAAAACGGATTCATCTGAAAAATCCGTAAGTAACGACAAACCCAAAGGAACCGGGCTGGCTGAAAAGTCAAAGGTTATGTCAGACGAAGAAGTTACTGAAGCTATGGCAGTACTTGAGACTGTTGCAGCAGATTTCCTTCTTCAGATCAGTGAGATCCTGAATATCACTCCCGAAGAGGCTAAGGATATTCTAGCAGATCTTCAGCTGACGGAAACAGACCTTTTAAACCCCGAAAATCTTTCTGCTTTTGCTCTTCGTGCGATGGGCGCTGAGGATTCCCTCTCGCTTCTTACAAACGAAACCCAATTTGAGCAATTTCAGAATATTAGCGCCGAATTAAAAGAGGTACTCGGAACCGAATCGGGCTTTGAGGAATTTAATGTAAAAGAACTCAGAGATCTGATGGCGATGCAGGATGTAACCGAAGGTGATGAAGTAGCTGTAAAACAGGAAGTTTTACCTGAAACTGTCATTTCTAAGGTGATCGAAAACAAGAAAGAAGAAGTTAAGTCTTCTGCTTCTTCAGTGATCAAGGATGATCTTGCACAGGTTACAACGGAAGAGGGAACTACCCTTGGAACCGAAGCTCTTGTTAAGGCGAATGCAAGAGGAAATGAAAACGGTCGTGACGGCCGTCACGGAGATTCACATATGAATCCCGGACATCTGGTATTCCAGAATCCTCTTCAGAACAATTTAAACAACATCCTTACTGATGCACCGTTTAGTTCGGTATTTCAGCAGGAAACAACAGCCGGGACACAGGACATTGCAAATCAGATATTGGATTACATGAGGTCATCCGTTAAACCTGATATGCAGACTTTGGAGATGCAGCTTCATCCCGCATCTCTCGGAAATATCCAGATAAGTCTTGTTCACAAGGACGGAAATATCTCGGCAAACTTTGTAGCATCCGATGAGCAGGTTAAGGCAGTTCTTGAAAACCAGATGATCCAGCTCAAAGAAAGATTCGAAGAGCAGGGCATTAAGGTTAATACCATTGAGGTTTCGGTAGGAACTCAGCTAAGCCAGCAGGATCTTAACCGGCACGGAAACGAGGGCGATCCTCAGCAGCAGGAACAGAAGAGAGTAAGAAGACTTACCCTTGGACCGGATCTTCTTCCCGAAGACATGGAAGATCTCGACGAAGAAGACCGCATTACTGCTGAAATGATGGCAGCCAACGGCCAGACAATGGATGCCCGCGTATAGTAAGTAACAGAAAGGAGCTATATATGGCATTAGTAGCACCCGTTCAAAACGGAAAAGTAGTTGAGACGGATTCTCAGAACTCTTTATCTAAAGCAACTCAGACTACAGGAAAGGATATGGACAAGGATACATTCCTCCAGCTTCTTGTGGCCCAGATGAAGTACCAGGATCCCATGGAACCTACTTCAAATACCGAATATATCGCTCAGTATGCGCAGTTCTCTCAGGTTGAGGCTATCTCAAACATGTCCGGCACCATGGAAATGCAGAGGGCAAGTGCTCTTGTGGGAAAGAATGTTTACATCAGGACCACCGATGCAAGCGGAGAGTCCAAATACATTGAGGGTAAGGTTGACTACGTTGTTTATGAAAATAACAAGCCTTATCTTTCAATCAATGAAAACCTCTACTCCATTAAGGATCTTGATACTGTTGTTGATACGGATTACAAGAACGCATTCAACAAAGCTGAGAGTTTCACCATTGCACTTAACAAACTTCCCGCTGTTGTAAACATCACTATTTCCGGCGAAGGAAAGACCATTGATGAGCTTGGTGAGACATATAAGAACATGTCTGATTACGAAAAGAGCTTCATAGCTTCCGATACTTACAGCAGATACACAAAATATGCCGAAAAGCTTGCGGAACTCAGAGCAGCGGCGTTAACAGAAAATACTGATTCTTAAAAAACTGAAGAAACCACAGAATCATAGAAAATATTTGGCTTCGGGGGTAAAGAAATTTACCTCCGAGCCGATATATTCAGTGTGGAAGTAAAGCGAGCGAAGAAAGAAAGGAGATAACTGATATGGATATTCAAAAGAACAGTTTCCTTTCTATAGAGCAGCTTGCTAATCAGGTTATCAATGCCCCCAAGGAAGAAAAGGCAAAGAAAACCACCACCGCAGACGGACTTTCGTTTGGTCAGATCTTATCCCAGAAAAATCTTGAAGAAAACGGACTTAAGTTTTCCAAACATGCTTCATTCAGACTTGCTGACAGAGGCATTCAGATTTCTGCAGATCAGATGAACAGACTTGAAGGCGGAGCAAGAAAAGCAGCTGAGAAAGGAATCAAAGATTCACTCGTGCTCGTGGATGACATGGCATTCATCGTAAACATCCCCAATCAGACGGTGGTTACGGCAATGGATTCCACAGAAACAATTGAAAACGTGTTCACACACATTAACGGAGCAGTCATTATGTAAAAGACCGGACCTGGATGGGGGTCTTGGATTTCCGAGAGATAGACGAAATCCAAACAATGACTTCTCCAAAGCAAAATCGGAGCTTATTCAAAGTTCCACAAACGCTTAGGAGGAAATGTCTTATGATGAGATCACTTTATTCTGGTGTAGCAGGACTCAAGACACACCAGACAAGAATGGACGTTATCGGTAACAATATCGCTAACGTTAACACTACTGCATTCAAATCCAGTACAATCAACTTTTCTGACCTTATGAGCCAGACCACACAGCAGGCCAGCGGTCCTAACGCAACTACCGGAACCGGTGGTACCAACGCCCGTCAGATCGGACTTGGTGTTAAGAGCGCAGCTATCACAATGAACATTGATGGTCAGGGTTCGGCTCAGTCTACCGGAAATCCCTTCGATATAATGATCACTGGTAAAAACTTCTTCGTTGTAAGCAACGGACTTTCAAATTTCTTCACCCGTGACGGTTCATTCTACGTTGACGGAGGCGGAAACCTTGCGATGACATCTACCGGTTACAACGTAATGGGATGGCTTCCCGATACTGAGGATCCTACCGTTGTTAAGAAGGATACAGTACAGGCGCTCCGCATCATGAGCGATGCAAACATGACCTATCCCCCTGAGGCTACTTACAAGGCAACCGTAGCAGGTATTCTTGACCAGAACGATACCGATGTTACTTCAGATGCAGGTAAGACAGTTAACCTTAACTTCTACGATGCACTGGGATACAGCTACACTGCAAGACTTACCCTTAAGGATTCAGATACAAAGGGATCATATTCCGTAGAGCTTTCAAAACTTCTTGATTCAAACGGAAATGTTGTCTCCCTTAACAGTGCATCCAGTCCTTTCTTTGCAGATGGATCTGTGAAGGATACCACGGTTGTTTCATTGAAGACCGGCTATACTTGGAGCGGAAGTACACTTTCTAATACTAACGTTACTCCTGCGGAGGTAATTGCAACACTCCCCATTACCAAGGATTCCACCACTGAAACCTACTCAGACGAAGACCTTGAGAAGCTTGCTGCCATCGCTTCCGCATACGGATATCAAGGATCAACAGAGGACTTCCTTAAGCTTGCTACTATGGACAGCACGGGTGCTGTTTCAAAGACCATGGAACAGCTTATAAACAGCGGAGACCTTTCTACTTTTACCAACAGCAATGTAACCACTGATACGGCAGGCACAAAGATCACATTTGACGGACGTACTCTTGACGGTATCACCCTTGATTTCAATACCAACACCGGTGCTTTCACAGGCGTCAGCGGATCAACCGCAACCACCGCAATCCTTAACCTTAAGCAGCTCGGTGGAAACTTTGAAGACATCACCATTGACTTCAAGGATATCTCAATGTTCAACAACAACGGTACTTCAACTGTTGCCGCAACCAGCGGTGATGAGAAGGGAATCGGCTCAGGACGTATGCTTGGCGATATGATCGGCGTATCAATCGATAAGCAGGGTCAGATCTACGCAAGCTATGATAACGGTATGACAAGACTTCTCGGTCAGATCGCAACCGCAGCATTTGCAAACAACTCAGGTCTTTCCAAGGAAGGAGATAACCTCTACTCAGCAACCATGAACTCCGGTGAGTTCGACGGAATCGGTGTTGATGTCAGCGCATCCGGCGGATACATGACAACCGGTGTTCTTGAAATGAGTAACGTAGACCTTTCAAACGAGTTTACTACAATGATCACCACACAGCGTGGTTTCCAGGCTAACAGCCGAATCATTACTGTATCCGATACACTCCTTGAGGAGCTTACAAACCTTAAGAGATAATCGGGGCGGAATAGGATAAATATCCTGTTCTAAACACTTAAAATAGCACTAAAGGAACGGGTTTTTTGCCCGTTCCTTTTCGGCATTTTATAAATTTTGCAAAAATTTAGTTTTTTTGGTAAAATTATTAAAAAATTTTACCGAGTGATTCTGCAACATTGTGAAGTTTTTGGAGGGTGGAAGCATGATAGAAGTCACAAGGATAAACGGCACAAGAATCCTTATAAATCCGCATTTACTCGAGCTTGTAGAGGAGACTCCGGACACGGTTTTGACCCTCACCACAGGCAGAAAAATAATTGTAAAAGAAAGTAGACAAGACATCAAAAATTTAGTAAAATCTTACAGAAAGGATATTCTTGCAGAAGAATAAGCATTTTCTTCCAAAATTTTCAAAAAAAAAGAGGAAGTAAATGCTGCATTTTGCGTGAGAAAGAGGGATAAACTAAGTGGATTTAGCATCCTTAATCGGATTCTTTCTGTGTCTGGGTATGCTGATTTTCGGTATTATTTCAGCAGCCGGAATCGGAGGATTCCCCAGCTACCTTGACGCTCCTTCCGCGATCATCACATTCGGTGGAGCGCTTGCGGCAACTCTTTGTTCACAGTCCATGGCAGATTTCATAGCCGGCCTCAAGAGTCTGTTGCTGATCTTCAAGGCACCCAGCGCTAATACAACCGATATCATCAAAAAAATAATTGAATTATCGAATGTGGCCCGTAAAGATGGTCTGCTCGCACTTGAAGAAGCTGCGGCAGATATGGATGAGCCGTTCCTTAAAAAGGGAATTTTGCTCGTTGTCGACGGTACGGACCCCGATCTCGTAAGAGCCATTATGCAGGCTGAGATGGACAACTCCGAAGCAAGACACAAGAACCGTGTAGGCTTCTGGGATACACTTGCAGCCATGGGCCCTGCATGGGGAATGATCGGTACCCTGGTAGGTCTTGTTAACATGCTTAATAACATGTCGGATGCATCGTCCATCGGACCTTCCATGGCGGTAGCTCTTATTACAACATTGTACGGTTCACTTCTTGCAAACTGGATCTGTACTCCTACATCCAACAAGCTCAAAGCGGATAACGCTATTGAGATGATCCAGAAAGAAGTTATGGTTGAAGGTCTTTTGTCCATACAGGCAGGAGAAAACCCCCGTGTAATCGAAGAGAAGCTTAAGTCCTTCCTTGCACCCAAGGATCGTGAAGCAGCATCTTCTGACGAGGGAGGTGAATAAGGATGGGCAAAAAGCAGGAAGATCCCCCAGCCGGTTCCCCGGCATGGATGGCGACTTTCTCCGACCTTATGAACCTGCTGCTGTGTTTCTTCGTGCTTTTGTTCTCAATGTCAACCATTGATGAGGCAAAGCTCAATGAACTCATAGCATCAATGAGCAGTTCATTCAGTATTTTTACAGCCGGTGCAACATCCATTGGTGAGGGTATCCTTATCAGTAACGGTGTCAGCCAGCTCAACGATCTCGCTGAATACATCAACAGCATGGGCGCTGCGGAGGACGCTGAAACGGAATCCGACAATGTCCAGGAATATGATGCTTCCCAGCAGGCGGTCCCCGAGGATGGTATCAATCCTGACAGTATCGCCGAGAACATTGAGGAAGTCAGCGACATCATGGAAGAGATGAAGACCGCTGAGAATGAACAGTTGGCAGAACTTATTTCGGAAGCTGTCGCCGACAACAATATGTCGGATCAGATAGATGTTTCTTTCACTTCACAGTATGTACTTCTTACCATGAAGGGAGCCCTCCTTTTTGATTCGGGTTCCGCAAGCTTGAAGAAGGAGTCCATGGCTGTTCTCGACAAGGTAGCTGTTATCCTTGAGAGATACGCCGGCGGAGAGGTGGAGATCAACGGACATACCGACAATATACCCATTAAGAGCGCGCGCTTTGCTGATAACGAGGAACTTTCAAGTGCCCGTGCCCTTTCGGTATTTTATTATCTCGTACAGAATTCTACCCTTGATCCTACAAAGATCAAGCACGCAGGAATGGGAGAGCGAGTTCCCATTGCCGACAACTCTACCGAAGAGGGAAGAGCCAAGAACAGACGTGTCGAGATAAGAATCTACAACAACACAAAGTAGATTGATTTATAATCATTCGCAAAGCGAGGAATTAAAATGAAAAAGAATTTGCTTACGATGGTGATCTTAGCGCTTTTGCTTGTTAATATCGCGCTTACTGCAGTAATGATGATCAGTGTTACAAGTACCAATAAAAAGACTGCCGCTCTTATAGATAACATAGCGACTGTTATGAATCTCGAGCTTACCGGTGGCGAGGCTGAGGAGAGCGGTTCTCCTGCAGTCACTTTGGCAGATACAGAGATCTATTCCATTGCGGATCAGATGACCATTCCTCTTAAGGAATATACCGATGAGAACGGTAAGGTTGTTAAGTCTCATATGGTTTGCCATTTTTCTCTTCAGGTAAACAAGGCTCATGAAGATTACAAGACCATGAATGAGCTTATCGCAGCCAATGAGAGCGTTATTAAAGATAAGATCCGTACCATCGTCGCTTCAAAGACAGAGGAAGAGTGCAAGAATGATGAGGAAGGCTTAAAGGCTGAGATCCTCAAGGCTATACAGGATCTGTTCGGTTCAGACTTCATTTACGGCGTTGTTATCAGCGATACAGTATACGGTTAAGGCTTGAACAAAAATCTTAACCATGGGAGGTGAGACCGCTTGGGAGAGGTCCTTTCACAAAACGAAATAGACAACCTGTTGGCGGCTCTGTCCAGTGGTGATCTCGATATGGATTCTATATCGGGGGAAGAAGAGAAACAGGTTCGAAACTACGACTTCGGTCGACCCACAAAGTTTTCAAAAGAGCATTTAAGAACGCTTGAAATTATATTTGAGCACTACGGACGACTTATTTCAACAAACCTGCCTGTGTTCCTTAGAAAGAACGTACAGGTTACGGTAGCCAGTTCCGAGACGGTTACCTTTAATGAGTTTTCAAACGCGTTATCTAACCCGGTGATCCTGGGTATAGTAAATTTTGAACCGCTGAACGGTAATATTATAATGGACCTTGCGACCAACATCGCATATGCCATGATAGACCGAATGCTCGGCGGTACGGGAGCGGCTCTTGATAAAGCAAGAGATTTTTCCGAGATCGAGATGACCATAATTCAGAGAATCCTGATCATGATGGTCAACCTCCTGCATGAACCTTGGAAGAATGTGCTTGATATCTCACCGATCCTACAGAGGGTTGAGACAAATCCTCAATTCGCACAGATCATCGCGCCAAACGAGATGATAGCCATCATAACGCTTAACATCAAGATTGGCGATGTCGAAGGATTTATGAACGTTTGCTTACCTTTCATAACTCTTGAAGATGTTATGGATAAGCTGAATACCAAGTACTGGTTCTCTACAATGCAGGAGAACAGGGATGAGAACTTCCAGGATTACATCGAGACCATGATCCGAAGAGTGGATATTCCCATCAGAGCAATACTTGGAAAGACAGTCATTTCAATCAACGACTTTATGAACTTGCAAGTCGGCGACTGTCTCCGTCTTAACACCAAGACGGATAGTGATCTTGATATATATGTCGGAAATATAAAAAAATTTACTGCGCTGCCCGGGGCTAATGATGACAGCTATGCTGTCAGGGTAACGTCGGTAATAAGAGAGGAGGAATAGAAGGATGGAAGGAATGCTTTCCCAGGACGAGATAAATGCCCTTTTAAGCGGCATGGACTTGTCCGGAGATGAAGCACCTGATCTCAGCGGTCTGGAACTCCCCAAACCTACGGACGAGACTCCTAAGGAAGATTTCCTTGTGGGCTCCGAAGCAGCGTCAGCTGACGAAGGGTTTGAGTTAACGGATGTTGAGAAAGATGCCATAGGCGAAGTCGCCAATATAAGCATGGGGAGTTCGGCCACAACACTCTATTCCCTTGTTAACCGCAAAGTTAACATCACAACGCCGATTGTTACACTTGCCAAATGGGATGATCTTCTTGTTAATTACGAGAGACCTTGTGTATTCATCCAGATCAAATATACTAAAGGGCTGGATGGAACCAATATATTAGTTCTTAAAGAGTCAGACGTTAAGGTCATTACAGACCTTATGATGGGTGGAGACGGAACAAGTACAGACGGTGAGCTTTCAGAGATCCATTTGAGTGCGATATCGGAAGCCATGAACCAGATGATGGGCTCCGCAGCCACTTCTCTGAGCACTATGCTCTCAACAATGATCGATATTTCGCCGCCGGATTCTTCATTACTTGATCTCTCAAAGTATGAGAGTGGCGCTGAAATAGCTCCTTTCCTTGGAGGAACCTTCGTAAAGATTTCCTTCAAGATGGAGATTGGAGATGGACTGGTTGATTCAAACATCATGCAGCTCTATCCTATAGAGTTCGCCAAGAAGATTGTTGATACCTTTGTTAACAATCAGATGGGCGGAGGGGACAGCGGCTCAGCTGCACCCGAACCTGCACCTGCAGCAGCTCCCACACCCGCAGCACCTGCTCCCGATCCTATGGCAGCTCAGCCTCAGATGGGCGCGGCACCCCAGATGGGAATGCCCGGTATGGACATGAGCCAGATGGGCGGAATGCCTCAGATGGGCATGGGAATGATGCCCGGAATGGGAATGGGTATGATGCCCGGAATGGGAATGATGCCGGGAATGGGAATGCCTCAGCAGGCAGTTAATGTTAAACCTGTTCAGTTCCAGAGTTTTGCACCGGATCTGTCGGGAATCGCAGGCGGAGAGAACATCAATCTTATCATGGATGTTCCTCTCGAAGTTACGGTTGAACTTGGACGTACATCCAAGACAATTTCCGAGATCCTTAATTTTGCACCCGGTACGATCATAGAACTTGACCGCATTGCCGGCGAACCTATCGACGTACTTGTAAACGGTAAATTTGTTGCACGAGGCGAAGTTGTAGTCATCGAGGAAAGCTTCGGCGTACGTGTAACAGAAATAATTAAGTAGTAGCCCCAAATAAATATATATTGGAGGAAAAGAAAATGGCTAAAAACATCCTGATTGTTGACGATGCAGCATTTATGAGAATGATGATCAAAGATATCCTTTCTAAGAATGGATACAATGTTGCAGGCGAGGCTGAGAACGGAGCAAAGGCAGTAGAGAAGTACAAGGAGCTTACTCCCGATCTCGTACTTATGGATATTACCATGCCCGAGATGGATGGTATCCAGGCTCTTAAGGCTATCAAGGGAATTGATGCAGGAGCAAAAGTTATTATGTGTTCCGCAATGGGACAGCAGGCAATGGTTATTGAGTCTATCCAGGCAGGCGCTAAGGACTTCATCGTTAAGCCTTTCCAGCAGGATAGAGTACTTGAGGCTGTCAAGAAGGTTGTAGGCTAATGATATTACTGAGCACATCTGCTTATGCGCAGCTAATAACTGTGCTTGTGGTTTTTGTGGTCGTTTTGGCCATAACGGCAGTTGTGACTAAGTGGCTTGCAAATTACCAAAGAAGTCAAAATTCAGGTCGTAATATAGAGGTCATTGAGACTACCCATATTGCGAACAATAAGTGGATGCAGATCGTACGAGTAGGCAATGTCTACAAAGTACTTGCTGTGTCTAAAGACAATGTTACTTATTTGGGAGATATTGATCCGTCAGAGCTTAAGGAAATTAAGCCTGACGGCTCTAAATCTGCCTTTAAAAGTATGTTTGAAAAGGCATTAAAAAAAGATCAAAATTCCAGTAATGATGCGAAGGACGAGTAATATGAGATCACTCACAAAAACTGGAAAAAATATTATAAAGCTATTATGCCTGCTGCTTGCGGTGGGCATATTGTGGTTTAATGGGAAATCTTTTTCTTATGCTACCGAAGAACATCATCTTGATACCGGTGAAACGGCAGTATCTACTACGGTAGATCCCGCAGGTACTTACGACAGTCCGGAGGATCTTAATACTCTTAATACTCTTAACAGAGTGACACTTGAGTATGAAGGTGACAATGGTTCCCTTAACGGAGCGCTGCGTATCCTTATTACGCTGACTCTTATCGCCATTGCTCCCACGCTGATCATTATGATGACCTCCTTTACGAGGATCATCATCGTACTTCATTTCACCAGAGCGGCGCTGAACACGCAGACGGCTCCGCCCAACCAGATCTTGCTCGGCCTTGCACTGATACTTACATTCTTTATCATGCAGCCTACAATAACCCAGATCAATGAGACTGCGGTTAAGCCTTATGAAGCGGGAGAGATTAAAACAGATGAATTCGTAAAGCTGGCCATGGACCCGCTAAGAGAATTCATGTATCCTCAGACTCAGCTCAAGGACGTGCAACTGTTTATGCAGATCGCGGACCTTGAATGGGACGGATCTCTCGAAACCATTCCTACTTCCGTGCTGGTTCCCAGCTTTATGATTTCAGAGCTCAGAACCGCCTTCTGGATTGGTTTTATGATCTACATACCGTTTATCGTTATAGATATGGTTGTCGCATCTACTCTCATGAGTATGGGTATGATGATGCTTCCGCCCACTACGATTTCAATGCCGTTCAAGATCCTCTTGTTCGTGCTTGCTGACGGATGGGCGCTCATAATAGGACAGGTAGTTCAAACCTTTTACTGATGCCGGGATTCAGTTATTGAAGCCCGGCTAAAGAGCGTTAAAGAAGGCAAGAACGTTTTTTTATATTCAAATTTTATATTCGAAAATAATCAAAATTCCGGGAAAGGAGGAGCGTACTATGACAACAGAAGCAGTTACCGAAATGGTGAGGCAAGGGCTTTATGTTATTCTTGAGACAGCTCTTCCTCTTTTGCTTGTATCAATGGCCATTGGTCTTATTGTCAGTATCTTTCAGACGGTAACGTCCATTCAGGAACAGACACTTACATTTGTTCCCAAGCTTATCGGAATTTTCCTGACCCTGATGATACTCGGCGGCTGGATGATGAACACTATGGTTGAATATGCTAAAGGGCTTTGGACTACTTTTAGCTATTATGTACACAGATGATAGATTATTCATTTTCATTTTACGATCTTGAATATTTTCTGCTGATATTTGTAAGAGTGAGCATGTTCGTGTATATAGCTCCGTTTTTCAGTATGACCAATACTCCGAGAAACGTGAGAGTCATCCTGAGTCTGTTCATATCTTACATCCTTTACAATACCCTTACGCCTTCACAAGCAGTTGTTACGGAATCTCTTGTTGAACTGGCGATAATTGTAATAAAAGAAGCAGTTGTGGGCCTTCTCATTGGTCTATCGGCAAATATCTGTTTAAGTATATTAAACTTTGCAGGTACAGTTTCCGACATGGAAGCGGGACTTACCATGGTCCAGATCCTTGATCCCGCAACAAGACAGACATCAACAATAACCGGTGGTATATACAACTATTCCTTTAACCTTATGATGCTTGCCAGTGGATTATATATATATTTACTTGGAGCATTAAAGGATACATTTACATTGATACCCATAAACGGAGCTATCTTTAATTCCGAAAAGCTGGTGAATTCCGCTATCACATTCATGACGGATTATATACTCATCGGATTTAGGATAATGCTTCCCATATTTGCGGCAATGCTTATGCTGAATGCCGTTCTTGGTATCATGGCAAAGGTTTCACCCCAGATGAACATGTTTGCCGTAGGTGTACAGTTAAAGATAATCGTTGGACTGGGAGTCCTCTTCTTAACAACATCACTTTTGCCCACTATGGCAGATATGATATACGACGAAATGAAGAAGATGATGGTACTGTTCGTTCAAGCGATGTCGTAATTCTTAGAGGCAGGGAGGTCTGATTATGGTTTTTGAATATAGTCTGACTTTCTTTGCTGAAGGTCAGGGCGGAGAAAAAACAGAGCCCGCCACAGATAAAAAATTAAGCGATGCCCGTAAAGAAGGTCAGGTAGCCAAGAGCAGAGAAGTGGCAAACTGTCTCGGACTAATCGGAGTCTTTCTGGTTCTAAAAGTTCTTATGGGGTATATCGGCGGAAATCTTTTAAATAATTTTTCCGTTTTTTACAGTGAAATCTCTAACGTTGTCGTTTTCTGGAACGGACAGATGCCGGTAAACGATACAAATATGGTTTTCAGGAGAATGATCTACAGCATTATCATGATCATTCTTCCAATACTTGCCATTGGTTTTGCCATCGCTTTCGCTTCAGACCTTTTCCAGGTTAAGTGGAAACCCACGGGAAAGACCTTAAAGCCAAAGTTTAATAAGATCAATCCCATTTCAGGTTTTAAGAGGATATTTTCTTTAAACTCTGTAATGGAACTTTTAAAGTCACTGCTTAAACTGACACTTATCGGAGTGGTGGCATACAACTATGTAAGCAAGAATATTGGGATCATATTTTCTTTTTATGAAAAAGAATTTTTGGAATCTCTCAGCATAGTCGGTAAATTGGTAACTGATCTTGGAATAAGGATCTCAGCACTTTATATCGTCATTGCCGGAATAGACTTTGGTTATCAGAAGTGGAAGTTTTCAAAAGATATGAAGATGACCAAACAGGAAGTCAAAGACGAGTACAAACAGATGGAAGGTGATCCCCAGATCAAAGGTAAGATCAGACAGAAGATGATGGAAGCATCCCGCCGTCGTATGATGCAGGACCTTCCCAAAGCGGATGTCGTAATCACAAACCCTACCCATTATGCAGTTGCTATCAGATACGATCCCAAGATCATCGACGCACCGATGGTTATAGCAAAGGGTGAAGGATATCTGGCCCAGAGGATCAAAGATGTGGCAAAGGAAAACTCCATCCACATCGTTGAGAACAAACCTCTCGCCCGAATGCTCTACCACAACGTAGACATCGGTCAGGCCATCCCGCCGGAGCTCTATCAAGCCGTCGCCGAAGTCCTCGCCTTCGTCTACCACTTGCAGGGGAAGGTTTAGATGCTTTATAAGCGACGGCGGCCTACTGCGAGTATATGTGTTCAGGCACCGCCTCTCGGCTTCAGGTCCTCGTGGCAGCGGAACTAAACTCAAACTGCGCTTCCGCTTGTTTTCGTTAAGTACCGGCCTCGGACATGCTGCCTTCACACATATAGCTCACAGTCTCCGCCTGTTTATCACAATCTCAAGGTGCGGGTGCGGTAAGATTGGTATCTGAGCGGGTAGATGGAGCACTTAGCAAGAGACACGTGCGTAAATCGTTCCTGCGATAATGTTTGAGCAGCTCGCCATGATGAGGCGAGCGTTGCGAGTCCTGCAACGCCAGTAAATGGCGTTGCCCGCCTTGGGGCGGTCATCTTGCTGAGGCAAGATGAATTGCAGGGCGATTTTGAATTTAGCAAAGTGGCTCGAGCTTAGTAGCGGAATCGTAGCGAAGAACCAACTTGCCGGAACCACACCGAGAAATAAAAAAACGAGAAATATAGAAATCATGAAAGAAAGGAGGAGAGATAATGAACTTTTTGAAAAAGCTTCACATAAAAGACTTCGCGGTCGCGATCTACATCGTCGTCGCCATCGTCATGCTCATTATCCCCATGCCCGCCGGGCTTTTGGATGTCCTCCTTGCCATAGATATTGCCGTATCCATGACCATCATGTTCGGCACAATGTTTGCTCCGGAAGTTTTGGATATGTCCTTCTTCCCTACCTTACTTTTGTTTACCACCGTATTTAGGATTGGTCTTAATACCTCATCTACCAGACTTATACTTTTGAGGGGAGATGCAGGTAAAGTCATTGACACCTTCGGTGGATTTGTAGGCGGAGGCGACCTGATCGTCGGAATAATCGTATTCATCATTCTGATCATCGTTCAGTTCATGGTCATCAACAAAGGTTCCGAGCGTGTATCCGAAGTAACCGCAAGATTTACCTTGGACGCTATGCCCGGTAAACAGATGGCTATCGACGCCGACTTAAACACCGGCGCCATCGATGATGCGGAAGCAAAGAGAAGAAGAGATAAGATCCAGGAAGAGGCAAGTTTCTTCGGTTCCATGGACGGTGCCACCAAGTACGTTAAAGGAGATGCAACCGCAGGTCTTATCATTACATTCATAAACCTTATCGGCGGTATCGCCATGGGTATGTTAAGAGGTGGCCTTTCAATAACAGCAGCTCTTGACAAATATGCGATATTAACCATCGGTGATGGACTTGTATCCCAGATCCCTTCACTGATGACAGCGTTATCAACAGGTATACTTGTAACCAAAGGTGCCAAGACCGAAGACTTTGGACCTACAATTCTCAATCAGCTGTTTAAGAGAAGCCAGGCCCTGTTCATAGTCGGCTTTGTACTTGCATTTCTTGGTGCATTTACACCCCTCCCCTGGTACATTTTTGTTCCCTTGGCTCTTTTGTTTGTTTTCCTTGGATGGAATACTTCCAGAAAGGCAAAGATCGCTGCCATCGAGACAGAAGTCAGCGAAGAGGAGCAGGAGGCAGAAGAGATCAGACAGCCCGAGAACGTCAACTCCCTTCTTGCGGTGGACCCCATCGAGCTGGAATTTGGTTACGGTATCATTCCCCTTGCGGATGTTAATCAGGGCGGTGACCTTCTTGACCGTGTCGTTATGATCAGAAGACAGATCGCTCTGGAACTTGGTACAGTTGTTCCTATTATCCGATTAAGAGATAATATACAGCTGAACCCCAATCAGTATATAATAAAGATCAAGGGAATTCAGGTCAGTGAAGGTGAGATACTTTTCGATCACTATATGGCCATGAACCCCGGATATGTTGAAGAAGAGATCACCGGTATTCCTACCTTTGAGCCTTCCTTCCATTTACCCGCAACATGGATAACCGAAGGTCAGAGGGAGAGAGCGGAGAGCCTTGGATATACCGTTGTCGATCCACCTTCCATCATAGCAACTCATCTTACGGAGATCATTCGTCAGCACATCGACGAACTTCTTACCCGTCAGGATGTACAGAGTCTTCTCAACAATCTCAAAGATTCCAATCCTGCCCTTGTGGAGGAGCTTACTCCAAAGCTTCTTGGACTCGGCGAGATCCAGAAAGTTCTTCAGAACCTTCTGCGGGAAGGCATATCTATCAGAGACCTGCTTACTATCCTGGAGACTCTTGCGGACTATGCACAGACAACAAGAGATACGGACATCCTTACAGAGTATGTCCGTCAGGCGCTTAAGAGAGCAATCTCAATCAAATATTTCCCTGCCAATGAGACCAGCAGTGTAGTAACTCTGGATCCCAAGATTGAGCAGGAGATCATGGGAAGCGTTAAGCAGACCGAAACGGGAGCTTTTCTCAACATGGATCCTCAGAGATCGAGAGCGATCATGGAATCCGTGGGCAAGGAAGTGGAAAAGCTGGAGAACCTTGGAAAAACACCTATTGTTATTACTTCTCCAATTGTCCGTATGTACTTCAAACGAATGACAGAAGATTATTACAGAGATTTAGCGGTTGTTTCATATAATGAGATTGAGTCGAACGTGGAACTTCAGTCAGTAGGAATGGTAACAGCATAAGATGATTATTAGAAAATTTACTGCAAAAACCGAGAGCGAAGCCAACGAAATGGCAAAGAAGGAATTAGGCGACGGCTTCGTTATTATGAATCTTAAGTACGTGAAGCCCAAGGGAGCATTCTCTTTCCTGCGTAAAAAGCAAGTTGAGCTTACCGCAGCAAAAGAGGATGAGGAAGAGCCTTTGAGACAGATCAGGAAGATCGCCCAAGCTCAAGTGGCAGCACAGGAAAAAGTGGCTCAGGAAAAGAATTCCGTGAAGGACAAGACGGATGTGGCAACAGCAGTTGTAGCCGCAGCCGGAGCCCGTACAGGCATCGGACCTGAGACTTCACCCGCTCCTTCAACTCCTGCTACAGACAATCAGGTACTTGAGAAAAAACTTGATAATCTTCAGAACCTTATCGAGTACCAGATCAACAGAGAACATGCTGCTCTCGGACTTGCAAGAGACAACGCTGACAAGGCCGGAAAAGCCGTTGACCATGAAAACGGAGATAAGGCTATCAGAGAAGAGCTTGACGAGCAGGAGAAGGAAGTGGACAGATTCTTAAAACTGCTTTACAACACAATGATCGACAAGGAAGTAGATGAAAAGTACGCCGGAGAGATCATTGCTGAAGCCGAGAAGTATAAGAAGCCCGGAGTATCCATGGATTATATCCTCGGAAACATTTATCAGAAGATGATCCTTAAATTCGGTAAGTCTGACGGAATCCTGCCTTCGACAAAAGGGCCCAAGGTATGTTTCTTTATCGGTCCCACCGGAGTCGGAAAAACAACTACCATCGCTAAGATCGCCAGCAGCTATTCCCTTAACGAGAAGAAGAAGGTGGCGCTTCTTACAACGGATACATACCGTATTGCGGCAACAGATCAGTTAAGGACCTACGCCGGAATTCTTGGTGTTCCCTTCCGCGTTATCTATGAGCCCGAAGAGCTTACAAAAGCTTTCGAGGATTTCGCAGATTGCGAATACATCTTCGTAGACTCTGCGGGACACTCCCACAGAAACGAGGAACTTCTTAACAAGCAGAAGGAATTTTTAAAGGTAGCGGAAGAACTTGAGACTCAGACATTCCTTGTCCTTTCTGCAACCACAAAATACAAAGACCTTAAGAAGATCGCCGACAACTATCGTGAAATCTCGGATTATCAGCTTATCTTTACAAAGCTGGATGAGACCGGTGAGTGCGGCAACGTTTATAACATGAGATGTGAATCGGGGGCAACTATTGCATATATAACCAATGGACAGAACGTGCCTGATGACATTGAGGCCTTTAACCCGCAGAAGACTGTTAAACAGCTTCTCGGTGGAAAGCAGTAGTTGATTGATATTGGGGGAGTACTAAAGGAGTTATGATGGATCAGGCAGAAAGCTTAAGACTTAAAAAAGCACAAGAACAAGCAAAGCCTCTTGCACGTGTTATTACCATAACCAGTGGCAAGGGCGGTGTAGGTAAATCCAATACTGCCATCAACCTCGCTATCCATTTCAGAAAGATGGGTAAGAGAGTTATCATTCTTGATGCGGATTTTGGACTTGCCAACATTGAGATCATGTTTGGCGCTGTACCCAAGCATAATCTTTGCGACCTTATATATCAGGGAAAGAGTATTACGGATATCATTACCTGGGGCCCTGCGGAGGTTGGATTTATCTCCGGCGGATCGGGAATCGCAGGCATGAGCAACTTAAGTGTTGATTATCTTAATTATATTATCAGTAATCTTGCCCAACTTGACGCAATTGCTGATATAATAATAGTTGATACCGGAGCGGGAATATCCGATGCGGTTTTGGAATTTCTTGTTGCCAGCGGAGAAATCCTGCTGATGACAACACCGGAGCCCACCAGTATCACAGACTCGTATTCATTGCTTAAAGCTCTTTGCAGACATCCGAGATTTAACCAGCAGAACACTCAGATCAAAATGATCGCCAACAGAGTGGAGAAGGAAGAAGAAGGCCAGCTTCTTTTCAGAAAGCTTTACTCGGTAGTTCAAAGATTTTTGAAATTGCCCATGAGCTATCTTGGAAGCATTCCCCAGGACAATATGCTCATGAGGGCGGTAATGGCCCAGATCCCTGTATCGCTGGCAAATCCCAATGCCAAATCATCACAGGCATACGAGCATATAGCAGCAAAGCTTCTCGACAAAGAAAATGAACTTGCGGGAGGCAACAGAGGAATGGCTGCATTCTTCCAGCATATTATGGGGAAAAGACCCAGGATCTACGGCGGGGAATAAATAGCAAGGAGACACCATATGATAAACAAGTTTATTAAAGAAGGTGACAGAGTAGAACTCACACCCGTGGGAGGTAAGGTAAGACTTGCCGATGACGGAACCGAGCTCACCAAAACATATACTACCAAAATATCGGATATTACCTCTGAAGATACCCTTGAGCTGCTTATGCCAATGGAAAAGACCAAATTGATACTCCTTCCCATTGACGCGGAGTACAATGTAGTCGTTTATACCGAAGCGGGACTTTATCAGTGCTTTGCAAGGGTTATTGACAGATATAAGACCGACAGCATGTTCTTCCTTGCCATTGAACTTACAAGTAACCTTCGTAAGTACCAGAGAAGAGAATTCTACAGATTCAGCTGTGCACTTGAAATGTGTGCAAGAAATCTTGAAGAGGAAGAGATCAACGCAGTGCAGCAGAAGTCAAAGATATGGCTTCAGCCCAACCGTCCCATCAAGCGAAGCGTTGTCGTTGATATATCCGGCGGCGGACTCAGATTCATGTCAAACCAGCGATACGAGCTTGGAAGCATGATCTACTGCAGCTACAATTTAGTCAGAGGAACAGAGAGAAAGCAGTACGAACTTGTGGGAAAGGTTCTTGAAGTAAGAGAACTTGAGAACAGACCGGGAACTTTTGAACACAGAGTTCAGTATTACAATATAGACGAAGCAACCAGGGAAGAGATCATACAGTTTATCTTCGAAGAAGAGCGTAAAGTACGCAGAAAGAGCTAGGTAAATTGCCATGGATAAGAAAAAAATTCTCGTCGTTGATGACTCTGCACTCATGAGAAGAGTGCTCTGTGATATAATCGAAAGCGATGACAGATTTGAAGTTGCCGGTAAGGCAGTTAATGGACTTGAAGCCTTAGATCTGGTAAGCAAGAACAAATATGATGCGGTTGTTTTGGACGTTAATATGCCCAAAATGAATGGTCTTGAGTTTTTGCGTGAAGTTCAGAAAGCAAAAATTCAGCTACGTGTCATGATGGCGAGCACGGATACCAGAGAGGGAGCCCAGACTACCCTTGATGCCCTTGATCTCGGAGCTCTCGATTTTATCCATAAGCCTGATAACGCTTATCAGTGTAAAGAAGGCATTTTCCCCAAAGATTTTTTAAGAATATTGAGCGGTGTTGTAGCGAGTAGCTACCCTGTTTTCCGTTCACAAGAAAAAATAGAGGAAGAGAAAAACAAGACCAAGAAAGTTCTTGAGATAATCAAGAAAACTGCCGACAGAGTTCCGGGTAACAAGATAGTTGCTATTGCAAGCTCCACCGGCGGACCCAAAGCTCTTCAGTCAGTTATTCCCAGACTTCCGGGAAATCTCGATGCACCTGTGCTTTTAGTTCAGCACATGCCTGTCGGATTTACCGCATCACTTGCAGAAAGACTTGATTCTCTTAGTGAGATCCATGTTGTAGAGGCAAAAGAAGGGGACGTTATCGAAAAGGGTACGGTTTATATCGCACCCGGCGGAAAGCATATGAATCTTGTAACCGGTGCAGCCGGAAAATACAGCATTCATCTTTCTGACGAACCCTCCAGAGAAGGTGTTAAACCTTGTGCCAACTACATGTATGAATCCCTTAGGGGCAGCAAGTTTGACAGCATCATATGTGTGGTAATGACCGGAATGGGTGCGGATGGTACCGAGGGTATCAAGAATCTTAAAGCAGTTAAAAAGATCCATGTTATCTCTCAGACCAAGGAAAGCTGTACTATCTACGGAATGCCTAAGAGTGTTGATGTAGCGGGACTGTCGGACCAGCATACGCCACTGGATGAATTGGCGCAGGAAATAATAATGAAGGTCGGAATCACAAAGTAGTTTTTCAAAAAATAGTTTTTCAAATTAATGAAAACGGAGGTTTGAAATTATGGATGTCAGTCAGTATCTTGAAATCTTTCTTGATGAGACGAATGAGCATTTACAGAATCTGAATACTCAAATCCTTGAACTCGAACAGGATCCTGAAAACGCAGATACCGTAAATGAAATTTTCCGTGCCGCACATTCCATGAAAGGTATGGCGGGTACCATGGGATTTAAGAGGATGCAGAACCTCACCCATGACATGGAAAATGTTTTTTCGGAAGTTAGAAACGGAAACATTAAGGTTCAGCCCGAGATGATCGACGTTCTCTTCCAGTGCTTGGATGCTATTCAGGAGTACACAGATAATGTAAAAAACACCGGAGATGAAGGCACAAACGATAATGAACCTATTATCCGTCAGCTCAATGACATCCTTAATAATAAGGGTGCAGGCGGCGGAAGTGCACCCGCAGCCGCAGCAGCTCCCAAGAAGGAAGAAGCACACGCAGCAGAAGCTTCTTCAGATGAGCCCTGGTATGACATTAAGTATGATGAGACCCAGGTTAATACACTTAAAGAAGCAGTTAAGAGCGGACAGAAGGTATACGGAATCAAAGTTTCCGTTGATCCTTCCTGCGTTCTTAAAGCTGCAAGAGCGTTCCTTGTAGTTAAAGCGATTGAAGAAAAGGGCGATCTTATCGTTTCCAACCCCAATTCTCAGGATCTTGAGGACGAGAAGTTCGACCTTGATTTCACACTTGTGGTAATTTCCGAGGATACCCTTGAGAATCTTGTTGCTGCAGCTGAAGCAGTTTCTGAGATTGAAAAGGCTGTCGGCGCAGAAATTGACGTTGAGAAGCTTAAGACTTCAGATGGCGAAGCGGAAGAGGCTCCCGCAGCTCAGACTACTGCTCCTGCCGTTGCAGAAGCTCCGAAGGCTGCTCCCGCAGCAACTCCCGCACAGGGCGCCGCTCCCGCAAAGGCTGCCGACAAGAAGCCCGGCAAGGTTGCTGTTAAACAGACGGTTCGTGTCGACATTGAAAAGCTCGACAGCCTCATGAACCTTGTATCCGAGCTTATTACCGCTAAGAACTCACTTGTTTCCGCATCTTCTTCATCAGAAGGAAACAATCAGACATTTAACGAGCAGATCGAATATCTTGAGAGCGTTACTTCAAACCTTCATGAATCTGTTATGAAGGTTCGAATGGTTCCCATCGAGAGTACTGTCAATAAATTCCCTCGTATGATCAGAGACCTTCAGAAGACGCTTGGCAAGAAACTCGACTTCTATATGTCCGGTGAAGAGACAGAGTTAGACCGTACCGTAGTAGACCAGATCGGCGACCCTATTATGCACCTTCTTCGTAACTCCGCTGACCACGGTATCGAGTCGGCAGAGATTCGTGCTCAGCGCGGCAAACCTGAAGCAGGATCCATTTGGCTGGATGCTTACCAGGATGGTAACAACGTTATCATCGAAGTAAGAGATGATGGTAACGGTATCGATATCGAGGCCGTAAGAGCCAAGGGAATCGAGCGCGGAGTTATTACTCCTGAGCAGGCAGCCGCTATGAGCGACAAGGAAGTAATAAACCTCCTTTTCAATGCCGGATTCTCTACCGCAAAGAAAGTTACCGACGTATCCGGACGAGGCGTTGGTCTTGACGTAGTTAAGTCAATGATCGAGTCCCTTAGCGGTGAAGTTGATGTTAAGAGTGAACTCGGAGTAGGGTCAACCTGGACCATCCGACTTCCTCTTACCCTTGCTATCATCCAGGCTCTCATGGTTGTTGTCGGCGGAGAGAAATATGCCATTTCCCTCGGCTCCATCCAGACAATCGAGACAATTGAAAAATCTGATATTAAGCTTGTACAGAACGAGGAGGTTATTAACCTTCGCGGTACAGTTATACCTCTTATCAGACTTAACGAAGTTATTGGGACAGAGAGTCATCCCATTGATGAGAATTCACTTATTGCTGTTATTGTTAAGAAGGGTGATAGAATGGCGGGCCTTGTTATCGATGAACTCATCGGACAGCAGGAGATCGTTATCAAGCCTCTCGGCAAGTATGTAAAACATGTTAAGTTCATCACCGGAGCAACCATCCTCGGAGATGGTGAAGTTGCTCTTATCTTTGATGCAAATACTTTACTGTAACGAAGGGAGAATAGAAAATGGATCAGCTTAGTGTAAATAACAATCTTCAGCTTCCTGAAGACGGAGATGAAACCAAAATAGTTGATGTGACCTTCCAGTACATAGTTATTCGCCTTGGAGACGAGCAGTATGGTATCGATATCAGCTATGTAAACAATATTGTAAGAATGCAGCGGATCACCAGAATTCCCAAGGTAGCCCCCTATCTTAAGGGCGTTATCAACTTAAGAGGAGAAATTCTTCCCGTAGTAAGCTTAAGACTTAAGATGGGACTTGATGAGGATGTTTTTGATAAAGCAACCAGGATCATCATCTTAAAGACCGAGAATGAAGGCCAGGTCGGTATTCTTGTTGATGAAGTTAAGGAAGTAGTTACCCTTTCAGAGAAATCAATTGAGAAGGTAGCTCATGATTCCAAGAGTGATAAGGCCAACTTCTTAAGCGGAGTCGGAAAGAATAACGGCGAGCTTATATCCATACTTGATTTAAACATGATTTCACTCGAAGACAACTAGTATAATTATCAGAGAGGTTAGACATGGGAGAATTAAATCTTGAACAGGTATCCGAGCAGTACTATGACGTGCTGAAGGAACTCGGAAATATCGGAGCAGGAAATGCGATGACTGCTCTTTCCCAGATGCTTAACTGTAAGATAGATATGAGAGTACCTAAGGTTGATCTTCTTGAGTTTAATCAGGTTGGAGAAGCCGTAGGCGGCGACGAACAGATCATGTGTGGTGTCTTCCTCGGAGTTGAGGGAGACATCACAGGAAGTATGCTGTTCCTCGTAGAAGTTAACTCAGCTAAGCATTTGATCGATAAGATCATGCCGGGCATGACGCAGCCCGGAACGGAATTTTCCGAGATGGAACTTTCCGCAATGCAGGAGATCGGTAACATCATCACCGGTGCGTACCTTAACTCTCTTGCAACGATCACAAATCTTACCATATTCCCTTCACCGCCGGCACTTACCGTTGACATGGCTGCAGCTATCATGTCAGTGCCTGCTATCGAATTCGGAATTTATGGTGACAATATCCTTTTGATCCAGTCTCAGTTCTTTGATGAGGTTGAGATCGATGGTTACTTTGTTCTTGTACCTGATATTGAGTCGTACGAGAGGATACTTACTTCCCTCGGAATAAGCATATAAAGGAATTCGGAGAAAACTATGGGTGAAGTTATTAAAGTAGGAATGGCTGACCTCAAAACCTGTCTTCCTCCGAACACCATAACAACGCTTGGACTCGGTTCATGTGTAGGTGTCGCTATCCGCGATACACAAAACAAGGTCGGAGGTTTGGCACACATAATGTTGCCGGACAGTACAGCTATTAAAAACAGTCAGACGAACATTGCTAAATTTGCGGACACAGGTGTGGAAGAGCTTGTCAGACAGATGGAAGCTCTCGGGGCGGTTCGCCGCCGTATGGTTGCCAAGATCGCAGGGGGAGCTATGATGTTCGCCATGCAGAGCAAGAGCGCTGCAATGCAGGTAGGTGAACGCAACGCTGAAGCTGTTAAGGTTAAACTCAAGGAACTTGGTATACCGATTTTAGCAGAAGATACAGGACTTAATTACGGTCGTACCGTAATATTCGATCCCGAGACCGGAGATTATGTCATTAAGACAGCCGGCAAGGGAGAAAAGGTCATTTAATTGACAGACTACTATTAATATCGTGGGGAGCTTGGCAGATGGAAGGATCTGATAAGAAAAAGAACATACCGGTAATATTAATGCTTCTCGGAGGCCTTATTACCGTTGTGATCACATTCATCAAAGACTATTCCATCCTTGCCAAGCTCGGATCCCTTATAGCGGTGATGGCGGTAATGTATTTTACCGGCACACTTATTGTGCTTGTAATCAAGCATTTCGAGAAAGTTAATTTCGAGAAAGAAGAGGAAGAACGAAAAGCAAGAGAAGCCGAAGAGGAGCTTGCCCTTGCTACGGATGGCAGTGTCGAAGAAAAAAATGATGAGGGAATTTAGGGTAATATCCAATGGATGAAGCTGCTAGAAAAAAACTCTTAGATGAATACTCCAAAAACAAGTCCCCGGAGCTGCGAGAGAAACTTATCATAGAATTTGCACCGTTGGTTAAGCTCGTTGCCGGCAGACTCAGCATGTACCTCGGTTACAATGTTGAGTACGAGGACTTATGCAGCTATGGTATTTTCGGACTCATAGATGCCATCGATAAATTTGATTTCCTTAAGGAAGTTAAGTTTGAAACTTATGCGAGCCTTCGTATAAGAGGTTCAATTTTGGACCAGATAAGAAAGATGGACTGGATCCCCAGGACCATCCGCCAGAAACAGAAGCAGATCGATGCTGTAATGAAACAGGTAGAGCAGGAGAAGGGCAGAGCCGCAACGGATCTCGAGATCGCAGAAGGTCTTGGAATTTCTGAAGATGAGTTCTACGACTGGCAGTCCCAGATGAAGATCACGGGGCTGGTTTCTCTTGACGAATTTATGGAATCGGGTAGCGACGTACCCCAGGGATATGGGTCTACGACCGCTCGTTTTGTGTCGCCTGAAGAAAACATAGAAAAGCAGGAACTCTACAAAATGCTCGGAGAGGCAATGGAACTTTTGACCGAGAAAGAACAGAGGATCATAGAGCTTTACTATTATCAGGAGCTTACTTTAAAAGAAATTGCGAATGTATTGGAAGTTTCCGAATCCCGTATTTCCCAGCTACATACAAGAGCTATCGGGAAGATGAGGACAAAACTCGGAGCTTACATGGGAATATTTACGCCGTGATATATAGTCAGTGGCAGGATTTCTATGCCACTGGCTTTTTTTAGGGGATATTATAAAACAAAAAACTAATGTACTTTGAAGAGAAGGAGACTTAACTCTATATGAGAAACGGTTACTACAGAATAATAACCCTCCCCGATGGTTATGGAATTCATTTCCATCAGCCCAAAGACGGAGGAGAAAAAATAGTCACACAGGAACTTATCAATTATCTTGATAACCATGACATTAAGTACGATCTTTCCGAGATGAAGGCAGCTGCCGAATCCGGAGAGGACAAGGTTATCAAGCTTGGAGACGGACCCTGCCCTGCGATCAACGAGCAGTATTTATTTACCTTATCTCCGGATAATCTTGTGGCTGTTGCAAAGTTTACGCCTCCTTCATCTACCGGAAACAGACTTACATACGATGAATTCTTAAGCGATATGAGCTTTAGGATGATCAAAGCCGGAATCCAGGAAGAGATCCTTAAAAAGCATTTCGGAAGCGCCGGTTACTGGGGAATTCAGGTACCTGTTGCCAAGGGTAAAAAACCTCGTCACGGAAAAGACGCTGAGATAGAGTATTACTTTAATACCAAGATCGCAGCCCATCCCGAGATGGCGGAAGACGGAAGTGTTGACTATTTCCATCTGAACATGGTAAACCATTGCAAGGAAGGAGAAGTACTTGCAAGGATCATTCCCGAAGACAAGGGGGAATCCGGATTTAACGTTCTCGGTAATCCCATTAAGCCCAGGGACGTAAGGACTGTACATTTAAGCTTTGGAAACAACATACAGCTCTCAGAGGACCGCATGTCCATATCCTCAAAGGTAAACGGACACGTAATGCTGGTTGGAGATCAGGTATTCGTATCCAATGTCTATGAGGTTGAGAACGTTGATAACAGCACCGGCAATATTGATTACGACGGAACTGTTAAGATCAACGGAAATGTTGCAAGTAACTTTGAAGTCAAGTCTACAGGTGATATAATCGTTAACGGCGTCGTTGAAGGTGCCACACTTATTTCCGGAGGAAATATTACCATTGCCCGTGGTGTAAAAGGAATGGCAAAGGGTATCATCAAAGCCGAAGGAAATGTCATCACCAAATTTATTGAAAGCGCAACTGTTATCGCAGGAGGATTTGTTGATACCGAATCAATACTTCACAGTACGGTTCAGTCCGGATCCGATATCAGAGTTACCGGTAAAAAAGGCTTCATAACAGGTGGCCGTGTACAGGCTGAAAGTGTTATTGAAGTAAGAACTCTGGGAGCACCCATGGGTGCTTCAACTATAGTTGAAGTCGGAGTCAATCCGGAACTTAAAACTGAATATCTTACTATTCAGAAGGAAGTCGGAGAGATCATCAAAACAATTAAGAATACCCAGCCCATCATCCAGAATTTCCAGGAGAAGAAGGCCAAGGGTGCCAAGATCCTTCCCGACCAGATCGCATACGTAAAACAGAGCGCGGCCCTTCTCGAAGAGAAGAAGAAAGAACTGGAAGTTAAGAGCGCAAGGCTTAAAGAACTTGATGAGACCTTTGCACAGATAAAGACTGCATCTGTACATGTAACAGGTGTTGTTTATCCCGGAACTACCATCATCATCGGTGATGTTTCAATGAATGTACAGGATAGTTACAAGTACTGCAGATTTGAAAAAGTTCAGGGTGAAGTTAAGATGATGCCACTTTAGTCATCGGAAGGGAGGTTTACTATGGCAGGAATGGACATAGCGCCTATAGTAAGAGCTCAGGATTACTCCTTTATAAAGCATAATGAAGACGTAAAGCCCGAGGTAGACCAGAACCATATTCACAACAGCCTTCAGCAGAAGGAAGTTCAGCAGCGCCAGAATGTCTCCACAACTTCTCAGACCGATTGGCATAACAAGAAACAAGATGCCAAGGATAAAGGTTCCAATGAATATTACGGAGACGGCGGACGGGACAGAAGAAATCAGGGACATAAAGAGCCGACGGACAAGATGGTTGTAAAAGGTCCTCAGGGCGGCGGATTTGATTTAAGAGTATAAAAAATATTAGGTAGGTTTATGTAGTTATGAGTCCATTGGAAATAGCGTTACTTGTTGCGGGAGTTTTGATCTTTGTGATCAGTTTCATCATTCCCGTCAGCAAAAAGGAGACTTCAGAGGAAGTAAAAGAAATGATCTCCGACGAGGTCAAGCTTAAAGTAAAGGGCGAGATCGACGGCTTGCGTTCACATATCGACAATGTGGTGGATGAAGCTATTGAATATGCACAGGAAAAGACAGAGAGAAGTCTTGAACGCATTTCAAATGAAAAGATCATGGCGGTAAATGAGTATTCGGATACCGTTCTCGATGAGATCAATAAGAATCACAAGGAAGTAATGTTCCTTTACGATATGCTTAACAATAAGCATGAGGATCTTAAGGAAGCGGTTTCTGAGGCTGCAGTTGTTGCCAAGACCGCAAAGGAGAGCGCTGCAGAGGCTGCAAGCGCCGCTGAAGCTGCTCAGGAGAGCACCAAGGAAGCAGAGGCTGCCATCACCGGATTTAAGTCTCTTTCTCCCGAAAGCACCGCTACCAATTTCAAGGCCCTTTCTCCCGAGACTGCATTCCCCCAGGTTGAAGCCGGAACCAATGTGATTTCGGAGTACAAGCCGGAAACCAAAGAAGAACCCAAGATCCGTACCTTAAAGTGGGCAGAACTTGCTCTTGAAGAAGCAGATGAAGCATTTGCACAGGAAGCACCCGCACCTGTTCCCGTAATTCCCGCTCCTGCACAGGAGCAGGCAGCTGTAAGCGAGGAAGTATCCCAGGAACAGCTTCATGATCAGGTCATAGCCCTTCACAAACTCGGTAAGACCGATGTGGAGATCGCAAGAACCCTTGATATGGGCGTCGGTGAAGTTTCTTTGATCATCGGACTTCACGCAAAATGATCTGACTAAAAAACTTGGTATGGATGGAAATCATGAACAGTAAACTCAGATTTTATTTAAGAGGACTGGGAATAGGTATCGTTGTTACAGCGCTTATTCTTACAGCCGTTAATTTAAAAAACAACAGAGGCGAGATGACGGACGCTGAAATAAGACAGCGGGCCGCAGAGCTCGGAATGGTAGAGGGAAGCAGCTATTCCCTCATAGATGCAACAGCAGACCGGGAAATAGAAGAGACTGCTGAAGAAAAGCCCGAGGAAGTATCCGAAGAGAAGACTGAAGAAGTTTCTGAACAGACTTCTGAGAATACAGAAGAAAACCTTGAGGATACTGAGAACAAGGAAGAGGAACTTACAGAGGTTACTCCCGAAGAGCAGGTGGCCAAAGAAGAGAAAAAAGAAGAGAAAAAAGAAGAGCCTGAAGAGCAGGTAACTGAGGAAAAGAAGGAAGAACCTGTAGCTGAGGTAGTTACAGAGAAGGAGCCTGAGCCCGAACCTACAGAGGTTCCCGCAACAGGAGAGGCAATAACCATCAGCATCCATTCAGGTGCCGCCTCCGAGACCGCAGCTTCAATTCTTAAGAATGCAGGCCTTATTACAGATGCCACCGATTTTAACGCATATATGATGCAGAACGGATATGACAGAAGGATACACCCCGGAACTTACACCATTAATATGGGCGCAACTTACGAGGAAATCTGCAAGATCATAGCAGGATAATAAAGGTATTTCAGATAAACAAAAATTTTTTATTGACATAAGGTTTTAATCCAAGTATAATTTGTAGCGGACTGTAGTTTTATATAGTCACAAAACCTGAGTCAGTCTCATGGGACTGAAGGGAGGTCAAGAAAGCATGTCGAGCGTTATCGTAAAAGAGAATGAATCTCTGGACAGCGCACTTCGCCGCTTCAAGAGAAGCTGTGCTAAGGCAGGTATCCAGCAGGAAATTCGTAAGCGCGAGCATTACGAGAAGCCCAGCGTCAGACGTAAGAAGAAGTCTGAGGCTGCCAGAAAGCGTAAGTTTAACTAACGTAAATCAGGCCCCTGGCTATTTGTCAGGGGCTTTTTTCCTTGATAGGAAATAGTTATTCATGGTCAAAGATATAATTATTGCCGCCGCCATAGCGATAGTTTTATTCTTCATCTGGATGGCGGTTTATGATACAAACCGGTTTACGGTAAGCAGATACACATTCAAACACAAAAAGATAAAAAAAGACTTCACGGCAGTTGTTGTATCCGATCTTCACAATAAAGTATACGGAAAAGACAATAAGCCTCTTCTTGATGCCGTTGATGAGATAAATCCCGATATGATCCTTGTGGCAGGAGATATGGTCAATGGTCATCCAAAGGAAAAGACCGATCCTGCCATGAATTTTGTTAAGGCTCTGGCTTCTAAATATCCCGTGTATTACGAAAACGGTAATCATGAGATGAGGATGGATATTTATCGAGAGAGATTCGGCGATAAATATGATAAGTACTGTGAAGCCATCAAGGAAAGCGGCGTATGCCTTTTGGTCAATGAAAGAGTTACTCTTGAAGATTACGGTGTTACCGTTATCGGCTCTGAGATCAATAAAAAGCATTACAAGAGGATGGGCATTATTCCAATCGAGGAAGGAGAACTTCTTTCAGAGCTTGGTGAGCCCGACAAGGATAATTTAAATATCCTCCTTGCCCACAATCCCGATTTTTTTGAAGATTATGTTTCCTACGGTGCGGATGTTGTCTTTTCGGGACATGTTCACGGAGGCATCGTAAGGATCCCTATTATAAACAAAGGCGTGCTTTCACCAAACGCCACATTTTTCCCAAAGTATTATCAGGGAGAATATAAGAAAGACAGTACTACCATGATCGTATCAAGGGGCCTTGGAGCTCATACGATCCCCTTCCGTTTGTTCAATCCCGGAGACTTAGTGGTAGTATCTTTTGAGAAGGACGAAAAAGCAGATTAACTGAGGTTATATAATGGCTATACAGGTTAAGCTTGAGAAGTTCGAAGGCCCTCTGGACCTTTTGCTGCATCTCATAGAAAAAAACAAAATAGACATTTATGATATCCCCATTGTTGAGGTTACGGAACAGTATCTGGCTTACATCAAACAGATGGAGACGGAGAACATGGACGTAATGAGCGAGTTCCTCGTTATGGCCGCTACCCTCATTGATATTAAGTGTAAGATGCTCCTTCCTCCCGAAGTGGATGAAGAGGGTGAGGAGATCGACCCCAGAAGCGAACTTGTTGAAAAGCTCCTTGAGTATAAGATGTACAAGTACATGTCTTTTGAACTTAGGGACAGACAGGTTGATGCAGCTCAGGTGCTTTACAGAAAGAAGCAGCTTCCCAAGGAAGTTTCGGGCTACATTCCGCCCATCGATTATGAAGAGCTTGTGGGAGATATGAACCTTTCAAAACTCCACGAGATCTTTAAGAATATCGTCCGTCGTCAGGAAGACAGAGTGGACCCCATAAGAAGCCAATACGGTAAGATCGAAAAAGAAGAGATCGACCTTGATACAAAGACCCTTTATGTCAGAGCTTTTGCCCAGACACATGAGTTCTTTTCCTTTACCAAGCTCCTCGAGAGGCAGAAGAGCCGCGCAGAGATAATCGTTACTTTCCTTATCATCCTTGAGATGATGCACGACGGAGAGATAACCATTCACCAGGACGAGCTTTTTGATGATATAATCATCACATCGAATTATTACAAAGAACAGACATCTTGATCGAAAAAAGAGAGAGTAGATTAAAATGGATAATACACAGGCTAAAAAGATATTGGAGGGCGTCCTTTTTTCCATGGGCGAGTCCGTTGATATCGGAAGACTTGCGGACGTGATCGAACTTGATAAAAAGGCTACAAGAAAGATCCTTGAGGAGATGACGGAGGAATATCAGAAGGATGAGCGTGGCATCATGCTCACTTGGTTTGAGAATTCCGTTCAGCTCTGCACAAAGCCGGAGATATATGATTCACTCATAAAGATCGCAAAGAATCCTCCCAGATTCCAGCTTACGGATACGGTTCTTGAGACTCTTTCCATCATTGCTTACAAGCAGCCCGTTACAAGGATTGAGATTGAGAAGGTTAGAGGCGTTTCTTGCGACCACGCTATAAACAAGCTTCTTGAGTACGACCTTATTCAGGAGCTGGGAAGACTTGATGCACCGGGCAAGCCTCTTCTTTTCGGAACCACAGAGCAGTTCTTAAGAAGTTTCGGCGTTCACAGCCTTGATGAACTCCCCCAGATCAATCCCGTTCAGGTGGAAGAGTTCAAGAAACAGGCGGAAGAAGAGATTCAGTTAAAACTGGATATCTGACAAACAGAATAAGATGATTTATTATTTAGACGAGTTTCTTATGAGACTCGTCTATTTTTATAATTTGAAGATTCAAAATAAAAAACGGTTTCCAATGTCGGAATACTTGTTTTTTGTTGGGAATTTTACTGTTTTAGTCTATGCTAAAAAGGCATTTTGTGATAATATGGTAGGGATCATAAAAATGGGGGAAAAGTTGTTTTTCCCCTATCACATATATATTACGGAGGTCAACATATGAGCACAACTTTAGCAGCGAGCACTAGAATCAAACAGCTGCTCGACGACAACAGTTTCGTTGAAATCGGCTCTCTTGTAACCGCAAGAGCAACAGATTTCAATATGGAACCGTCCCAGATGCCGTCAGACGGATGCGTTACCGGTTACGGTACCATCAATGAAAATCTTGTCTATGTATATAGCCAGGATGCATCAGTCCTTGGCGGAACCATAGGGGAAATGCACGCACGCAAGATCGTGAACATTTATAATCTTGCACTTAAAATGGGAGCTCCCGTGATCGGAATCATCGATTGCGCAGGACTCAGACTTCAGGAGGCTACCGATGCACTTAACGCTTTTGGCGAAGTATATGCAAAGCAGGTAGCTGCTTCGGGCGTGATCCCTCAGATCACAGCTATCGTTGGTACATGCGGAGGTGGACTTGCATTGTTCCCTACTCTTACCGACTTCACATTCATGCTTAAGGATAATGCAAAGCTCTTTGTTAATTCTCCCAATGCACTTGATGGAAACACAACTGAAAAGAACAACACAGCATCTGCTGCATTCCAGTCTTCAGAGGCAGGTCTTGCAGATGTAGTAGAAGATGAGGATGAACTTTACAGCGCTATCAGAAGCCTTGTAGATTTCCTTCCTTCAAACAACTATGACGTAAACGATATTGAGTGCACCGACGATCTCAACCGTACTTTCGACGGACTTGAGGGATTCGCAGGTGACACTGCAGAAGTTCTTAAGGTTATCGCTGATGACAACGATTTCTTCGAAGTTAAGAGCGAATTCGCACCTGAGATGGTTACCGGATTCATCCGTCTCGATGGAGTAACCGTTGGTGCAGTAGCAAACAGAAGCGAGATCCTTCCCGAGGAAGGAGAAGAAGGTAAGAAGTTCGGTACTGTTCTTACCACCGCAGGATGCTACAAGGCAGAAGAATTCATCAAGTTCTGTGATGCTTTCGAAATTCCTGTACTTTCACTTACAAACGTTACCGGATATGAAGCTACCGTAGCTTCAGAGAAGACTATTGCAAGAGCTGCAGCAAAGCTTACCGCAGCATTTGCAAGCGCTACCGTTCCCAAGGTTAACCTTGTTGTCGGCAAGGCATTCGGAACCGCAGCAAACGTTATGAACTCAAAGGCTGTAGGAGCAGATATCACCATGGCATGGCCTAATGCCCAGATCGGAACCATGGACAGCAAGCTTGCTGCCAAGATCATGTATCAGGGACAGGGAAGCGATGTTATCGATGCCAAGGCTAAAGAGTATGAAGAGCTTACTCTCAATGTAGCAAGCGCTGCAAGAAGAGGATACGTTGATCAGATCGTAGAGCCTTCAGAGACCAGAAAGTATGTAATCGGTGCTTTTGAAATGCTTCTTTCCAAAGAGGAGATGCCTTACGACAAAAAGCATGTGACAATTTAAGAAAGGTGGACGAAACATGAAGAAGTTTACAGTCTTTATGGCGGCTGCCCTCTGTGTAGTAGGCCTGACTGCTTGCGGTTCAAAGAATGAGATCAGCGAATATCAGCAGGCTAAGCTTGACAGCGCAGAAAAGCTTGCGGTAGAAACCATCATCCCTACATTAAATAAATTCGCAGATGGCGGAATGGCTCAGATCGAAGCTGAATACGGAATCATTCCTTGGGATGAACTTACTATGGATGATATCGAACTTGCTTGTTCCGGAGCTCTTAAACTTGATGTTGACGGTTACGGATTCTACAACGCACGTTCAAGCTTTATGGCTGCAGCAGAAAGCCTTGGAGCTATTCAGAAGAATGAAAACGGAATCGTTCTTAACGGTGAGGTTACATCTTATGTAGACGGAACCCAGATTGTTGTTAATGTACCCGTTAAGTGCGAGAAGGGTGAAGCAACAGCTGAGATCATCATTTCAAACGATATGGAGGCTAAGCTTGAGTCCGCTTCATTAAACGAGAACTACACCATGAGCCAGAAGATGGGTAAGGCAGGTCTTAATACCCTTATGGGAATGGGAACCGTATTTGTCGTTCTTATCCTTATCAGCCTTCTTATCAGTGTATTTGGCGTAATTCCCAAGATTCAGAAGAGCGCAGCAGATAAAAAAGCCGCAAAAGCAGCAGCTAAGAGCCCCGCAGAAGCAGGAATCGACAATGCTGTTAATCAGATCATCGCAAACGAGACTGCAGAAGAAGACGATACAGAGCTTGTTGCAGTTATCGCAGCAGCCATTGCAGCATTCGAAGGCAGCGGCAGCACAGACGGATACGTAGTCCGTTCAATTCGCAGAAGAAGATAATAAGATCATTTTATGGAGGATTTAAAAATGAAAAACTATACTATTACCGTGAACGGAAACGTATATGATGTTGTAGTAGAAGAGGGCGCTACTTCAGGAGCCCCCGTAGCAGCAAAGGCTCCCGCAGCTCCCAAGGCAGCACCTAAGGCAGCTCCCGCAGCTGCTCCCAAGGCATCTGCAGGTGCAGGATCAGTTAAGGTTGAGGCCGGTGCAGCAGGTAAGGTATTCAAGCTTGAGAAGAAGGTTGGAGATGCAGTAAAGAAGGGTGATGCCGTTGTTATCATCGAGGCTATGAAGATGGAGATCCCCGTTGTTGCTCCTCAGGACGGAACCGTTGCATCTATCGACGTTGCAGTAGGAGACGCTATCGAGGCAGGAGCATGCCTTGCTACTCTTAACTAATCGAATGTGAAACCGCGTTATAAACGCTAATCGGAGGTAATTTATGGCTTACGTAGCTAATACGTTGGACAACTTGCTTCATCAGACAGCATTCTTCAATTTAACATGGGGAAACTATTTGATGATCGTAGTTGCCTGCTTTTTCCTTTACTTGGCAATACGCCATGAGTTTGAGCCACTCCTTCTTGTACCTATCGCATTCGGTATGCTTCTTGTAAATATCTATCCCGATATCATCAGAAGCGCAGAGACCGCTGCAAACGGACAGGGTGGATTGCTCTACTATTTCTACAAGCTGGACGAGCTTGCAATTCTTCCTTCACTTATTTTCTTAGGTGTAGGAGCGCAGACAGACTTTGGTCCCCTTATCGCTAACCCCAAGAGCTTCCTTCTCGGAGCTGCAGCACAGTTTGGTATTTTCGCTGCATACTTCGGAGCTATCGCTCTCGGATTCAATGATAAGGCAGCTGCTGCAGTATCAATCATCGGAGGAGCAGACGGCCCTACATCCATCTTCCTTGCAGGAAAACTTGGACAGACCGCACTTCTTGGACCTATCGCCGTTGCGGCATATTCATATATGTCCCTCGTGCCCATTATCCAGCCTCCCATCATGAAGCTTCTCACCACCAAGAAAGAGCGTGAGATCAAGATGGGTCAGCTTCGTCCCGTATCAAAGCTCGAGAAGATCCTCTTCCCGATCATTATCACTATTGTTGTTTGTCTCATCCTTCCTACCACAGCACCTCTTGTAGGTATGCTCATGCTTGGTAACCTCTTCAAGGAGTCAGGCGTGGTAAGACAGCTTACCGAGACAGCATCAAATGCTATGATGTACATCGTTGTTATCCTCCTCGGAACTTCCGTAGGAGCTACCACCAGTGCAGAGTCCTTCCTCAACGTCAGCACCTTAAAGATCGTTGCACTCGGACTTGTTGCATTTGCATTCGGTACCGCAGCCGGAGTTATCTTCGGTAAGATCATGTGCGTAGCAACCAAGGGTAAGGTTAATCCCCTTATCGGTTCCGCAGGTGTATCCGCAGTACCTATGGCAGCACGTGTATCACAGAAGGTCGGTGCGGAAGCAGATCCCACCAACTTCCTCCTTATGCACGCTATGGGACCTAACGTAGCCGGCGTTATCGGAACCGCCGTCGCAGCCGGTACCTTTATGGCGATCTTCGGAGTGTTCTGATCAAGATCAGAACTAATAATATTACAGGCGGGAGTTTGTTATAGTTGATTTTCAGCAGTATGTCCGAGGCCGGCACTTAGCGAATTCGAAGAATGAGCTTAGTACCGCTGCTTCGAGGACACTACAGCTGAGAAGCGGTGCTGAAAACAACTATGACAAACTAGACGCCGTCACTAGGATTTAAAACTTAAACGAAAGGATATCATCATGGCAGAAATAGAAAAGAAACCCATTAAGATAACCGAGACCGTGCTCCGTGACGCACACCAGTCTCTTATCGCTACAAGAATGCCTACCGAGTTCATGCTTCCCATTGCAGCAAAGATGGATAAGGTTGGCTATCACTCAGTAGAGTGCTGGGGAGGTGCTACATTCGATGCATCCCTCAGATTCCTTAAGGAAGATCCCTGGGAGAGACTTCGTAAGCTTCGTGATCAGTTCAAGAACACCAAGCTTCAGATGCTCTTCAGAGGTCAGAACATCTTAGGTTACAGACCTTACGCAGATGACGTTGTTGATGCATTCGTTGAGAAGTCCATCGCAAACGGAATCGATATCATCAGAATCTTCGATTGCCTTAACTACATGCCTAACCTTCAGGAAGCAGTTAACGCAACTAACCGCATCAAGAAGCAGGAAGGAAGAGGACATGCACAGGTTGCTCTTTCTTATACCCTCGGTGATGCATATACCCTCGAGTATTGGGCTAAGATGGCAAAAGAGATCGAGGAGATGGGTGCAGATTCAATCTGTATCAAGGATATGGCAGGACTTCTTGTTCCTTACAGAGCTACCGAACTTATCAAGGCTATGAAAGAGAACACCAAGCTTCCTATCCAGCTCCACACTCACTACACTTCCGGTGTAGCTTCAATGACTTACCTCAAGGCAGTTGAGGCAGGCGTAGACGTTATCGACTGCGCAATGAGCCCTCTTGCTATGGGTACTTCACAGCCCGCTACCGAAGTTATGGTTGAGACCTTCAGAGGAACTCCTTATGATACCGGATATGATCAGGATCTTCTTGCTGAGATCGCTGATTACTTCGCTCCCTATCGTGATGAGTGCCTTAAGAGCGGACTTCTTTCACCCAAGGTTCTCGGTGTTAACATCAAGACCCTTCTTTACCAGGTACCCGGCGGAATGCTTTCTAACATGGTTAGCCAGCTTAAAGAGCAGAACGCAGAAGATAAGTACCGTGAAGTACTTGAGGAGATTCCTCGTGTACGTAAAGACCTGGGTGAGCCCCCTCTTGTTACACCTTCATCACAGATCGTTGGTACCCAGGCTGTATTCAACGTTCTCATGGGTGAGAGATACAAGATGGCTACCAAGGAGACCAAGGCTGTTCTCCGCGGTGAGTATGGTCAGACTGTTAAGCCTATGAACCAGGAAGTAATCGATAAGGTTATTCCCGGAGAGAAGAGACTTACCGGACGTTTCGCAGATAATCTTGAGAACGAGATGGATAAGCTCGAGAGCGAGATGAAGGAATGGAAGCAGCAGGATGAGGACGTACTTTCATACGCACTTTTCCCTCAGGTTGCAACCGACTTCTTCAAGTATCGTCAGGCTCAACAGGAGAAAGTAGATATGAATCAGGCAGACACCAAGAACGGCGCTTACCCTGTTTAATATCAAATAAAAAATAACCAAAGGCATCGGATTTTTCCGGTGCCTTTTTTATATTCCAAAGCTTCTACAAATAGCGTGTTCATAAGGAAAACACATACTATATTTTGTTGTAGAATAATTAGATTTCACATGTTATAATATATTTCATTAAGAGCTTTATATAGGAGAATTGTACTATCGAACCGTAACTGATCATTGCTTGACTTCATGGTGAAAATATGCTGCATATTTATTATGAGACGTTTGTAATCATAGCCTGCATAATGATGATATTGTTTGTGCTCAGTTGGCGAAAGAATGCGTCATTTGAGTACATGTTTACATTCGCTATCGTTCCTCTTGTAAACCTTGGTTATAGCTGGTTATACAGTGCCCGGACCTTGCATGAGGCGTTGATGGCCCAAAAGATTGTTTATGTGGGCGGCTGTTTTCTTCATCTTTTCCTATTATTCGGAATCATTTCACTTTGCAATATTAAACTCCACCCCATTGTCAGGGCAGTAATGCTCGGATGTGCTTTTGCCATGTATGGTGCAGTGCTTACAATGGATAAAGGAACGCTGTTTTATAAAAAGGTTACCTTTGTTATGGTGGACGGAGTCGGAAGCATGATCAAGGAATATGGTCCGCTCCATACGGTTTTCTATGCGTACATGATCGTTATAATGGTAGCCAGCGTCGGTGTTCTTGTCTATGCCCTTGTTTGCAGACCGGATACATCAATAAGAACTCTTTATGTTCTTATTGTTCTTGACGTAGTCAGCGTTACCGTGTTCTTTGGAACCAGAGCAATCTCAAGAACCATTGGTTTTGAAATTGAGACCATGCCGGCCTTTTATATCATTGCTGAGACTGTCTTCCTTTTCCTTTTCAGAAGAATAAGGCTTTACGATATTTCTGCCGGAATTTCGGAAACTCTTCTTGAAGAAGGAACCGGTGGAATCGTATGCTTCGACAGAAGCGGAAGATATCTGGTTGCCAATAAATCGGCAAAAAGGGTTATACCTCCGCTGACGAAAGCAAAAGCGGATGCTTTCCTTGACAGGGATGAAGAGCAATATGATGTCATTCTGACAGCTCTTCATATCTTCATGAACAATGAGATCGTTCCTGAGCCTTACATTCTTGAAAAGGATGACAAGATTTATGAAGTAACGCCAAACCACTTGTATGATGGCAGGAGGAAATGCGGTTATTATCTTTTGATGTTGGACGTTACAAAGGACCGTATGTATTCAAGAAGTATGAAGGAAGCTGCTGAATCCGCAATTGCTGCGGAGAAGGCTAAGAGTAGTTTCCTGGCCCAGATGTCCCATGAGATCAGAACTCCTATTAATGCCGTTCTTGGTATGAATGAGATGATACTCCGTGAGTGCAAGGATGATGATATCCTTGAGTACTCCGAGAACATTCAGTCCGCAGGAAAAACATTGCTATTACTTATCAACAGTATTCTCGACTTTTCAAAGATCGAAAGCGGAAAGATGGAGATCGTCCCCGTCAAGTATTCAACTGTTGATATGATAAGCAACTGTATCAATTCGGTTGCGCCCAGGGCTATATCCAAGAGTCTTAATCTCATGAAGCATATAGATCCAAATATCCCGAGGGAACTCTACGGAGATGACGTCAGGGTGGCACAGACAATCGTCAACCTGCTTACCAATGCAGTCAAATATACCGAGCGCGGAAGCGTAACTCTCTCTATCAGAGAAGAATCCAGATGCGGAAATGAGATATACCTTCGCATTGAAGTAAAGGATACGGGAATCGGAATCAAGGAAGAAGATATGGGCAAACTCTTTGAATCCTTCGGAAGAGTGGAGGAAAAGAGAAACAGAAATATCGAAGGAACCGGACTTGGAATGTCAATCGTTACAGGTCTCCTTGATATGATGAACAGTAAACTTGAGGTGGACAGCGTCTATGGAAAAGGTTCAACTTTCTCCTTCGTAGTCGGCCAGGAGATCATGGATCCCAGACCTATTGGTGATTTTGAACTTAAGGGAACGGAGAAGAAAAAGACCACGATTCACGAGCCCATTAAGATACCCGGCAAGAAGATCCTTGTTGTGGATGATAACAATATGAACCTTAAGGTTGCTTCCAGATTCCTCAAGCTCAGCGAGGTCACAGTGGATGTGGCATTATCCGGTGCGGAAGCGATCGAGAAGGTTAAAGAGACTAAATACGATATGATCTTCCTCGATCATATGATGCCCAAGATGGACGGAATGGAAACCTTGGCAAAGATGAGGAAAGATAAATTACTATCCGATGGCACTATTGTTATAGCGCTGACGGCAAATGCAATTACCGGAGCTAAGGAAACATACCTTGAAGCAGGCTTTGACGATTATATGTCGAAACCCATTGATATTAAAGGAGTGGATGACCTGCTTCGAAAATATTTTGAGAGTAACAGTTAAGAGAAAGGTAAAAGAAACAAATGGCACGCAAAGAATCAATTACTATCGACATGATACTTGACACAGCTTTTAACATGGTCAAGGAATCCGGAATTGAAAGCGTTACCGCCAGAAAAGTTGCGGCAGCTGCAGGATGTTCCACTCAGCCTATCTTCCGTGTATACAAGAATATGGAAGAACTTCAGAAGGCCGTATACGATAAAACCATCGGTTACTTCCTTGAGTACTATAAAGCTTTCGAAAAGAAGAGCAACGTTCCCTTTACCAACCTCGGACTGGCTTATATAACTTTTGCAAGAGAAGAGAAGAACTATTTTAAACTCCTTTTCGTTAACGGTATCGTGGGCGGAAAGAGTATGTATGAACTCTTAAACGGCGAAGACGGAAATGTTGTTAAAGAGATCAATCTGGCAAGGACAATGGGATGCTCCAATCCCGGTCACATGTTCATGAAGATGTGGATCTTTATTCACGGAGCAGCCTGCATGACTCTCTCCGGAGACTTTGATCTTACCGATGAAGAGACCATTTCTCTTCTTGAAAAATCCTATGAATCTTTTGCAAGAGAATAAAGGGGAAACAAGATGACGCCAAACAAGGATGTGTTATCACTTATTCGTGAGGCTATGCCCACCATGAGTAAAAGCCATAAGAAAATTGCGGGATACGTGCTTGATATGTACGATGAAGCGGTATTCTTGACTGCCGCAAAAGTGGGAGAGGCTATAGGTGTCAGCGAATCCACTGTTGTCAGATTTGCCATGGCTCTCGGATTCGAAGGATATCCCGAATACCAGAAGGCCCTGGGAGAGTGCATCAAAGGCAAGATCTCAAAGATGCAAAAACTGGATGAAAGATACGGCGGAAGTACTCAGTCCGAGATCGTAAAGTCAGTTCTTACATCCGATATTGAAAAGATCCAGGATACCATTGTAAACTTAAATACCGATGCATTTAATGCTGCAGTAGATACGCTCCTCACAGCGGATACTGTTTATATCATGGGACTCAGGAGTAACGAGCCCCTTGCGGCATTTTTACACTTTTACCTTAACATGATCCGTAACCATGTGGTACTTTTGAACACCACATCCACAACGGAAACCTTTGAGCAGATGCTTAGGATAGGTGAGAAGGACTGTTTCGTTGGAATCAGCTTCCCCAGATATTCCATGCGTACCCTTAAGGCCATGGAATTTGCCAGTGACAGAAGAGCCAAGATCATCTCTATCACAGACTCTCCCTATTCACCCATGAACCTGTATTCTTCCTGTAATCTTTTTGCAAGAAGCGACATGGTTTCAATCGTAGATTCACTTGTGGCACCACTTAGTATTATCAATGCCCTTGTGGTTGCCATGTGCCTTAAAAAACCTGAAGCCGTTAACCAGGACCTTAAGATGCTTGAGGATGTCTGGGGCAACTATCAGGTATACCTTAATGATGAGATCAATTTCATCAATTCAGAACCCATCCTCAATTATTCTTTGAGGAAAGAGAAAGACGAAACTGATGAGTAATGTTATAGTGGTAGGCGGCGGTGCGGCAGGAATGATGGCGGCTATCGCTGCAGCCGAAAAGGGTAATAAAGTAACCCTTATTGAGAAAAACGAAAAGCTTGGTAAAAAGCTGTTTATTACCGGTAAAGGAAGATGCAATGTAACCAATGGAGCAGATGTGGAAACGCTTCTTGCCAATGTTGTTACAAACCGCAAATTCCTTTACAGTTCATTTTATTGCTTTGACAATACTGCACTGATGGAAATGATAGAGAAAGCGGGATGCCCTCTTAAGACAGAAAGAGGAGACAGAGTTTTCCCTGTATCTGACCATTCATCGGATATAATTAAAGCTTTGGAAAAGATCCTTAAGGAGAACGGTGTTGAGATTTTGCTTAACACCGAGGTTAAGGAACTTACAATAAAAGACGGTAAAGCAGAAGGCGTAAAAGCAGCGAAAGTTACCGGAGTAACCAAAGGAGATAAAGGACAGGGAAGAAAGCCGGAGCCTAAGCTACTTATCCTTAAATCCGATGCTGTTATAGTCTGCACCGGAGGAGTATCATATCCGCTTACAGGATCAACGGGCGACGGATATAAATTCGCTGAAAAGAGCGGACATGGTATCGTTAAAGCAAAGCCTTCACTGGTGCCTCTTGAGACCAAAGAAAAGTGGGTTTCTAAGTGCATGGGCCTTTCACTTAAGAACGTATCAATGAAGCTTGTGAGCGGAAAGAAGACCCTTTACGACGGTTTTGGAGAAATGCTCTTTACCCACTTTGGAATAAGCGGTCCCTTGGTCCTTACGGGAAGCTGTTATTATGATCCCGATAAACATTCGGACGTTAAGGCGATCATTGATCTTAAACCCGCACTTTCCGAAGAACAGCTGGATAAAAGGATACTTAGGGATTTTGAAGAAAACGCCAACAAGAGCTTTGCCAATTCTCTCGGCGGATTACTTCCGGCAAGCCTTATTCCCGTTATCGTGGAATATGCAGGTATTGATAAAGACAAAAAGGTTCATGATATTACTAAAGAGGAGAGAAAGAGCCTTCTTGACGCTTTAAAGAATCTTACACTTAATATCACCGGAACCAGAGGGTTTGCGGAAGCCATCATCACAAGAGGCGGAATATCCGTAAAAGATATCGATCCCGGTACCATGGAATCAAAGCATGTTAAAGACCTTTACTTTGCCGGAGAGGTCCTTGACCTTGATGCGGTAACCGGTGGTTTCAATCTTCAGATCGCCTGGTCCACCGGACATGCCGCAGGATCGGCAATCGAACAGTAAAGAATTTAAGACCGAAGGTCTTGATCTATATATTTTTTAAGGAGTTTTTTAAATGTCACTCAATATCGCAATTGACGGACCTGCAGGTGCAGGAAAAAGTACTATCGCGAAACTAATCGCCAAAAAGAAGAATATCATTTATGTGGATACCGGAGCTATGTATCGTGCCATCGCCCTTTATATACTTAGAAAGGGAACCGATGTCAATGATACCGAGGCAATCTCAAATGATTGCAAGGGCGCAAATGTAACCATAGGTTACGAAGACGGAGCCCAGATCGTTTATTTGAACGGTGAAAACGTAAATGCATTTTTAAGAACTGAAGAAGTGGGACTTACCGCTTCAAAAACATCTGCAGTTCCCGCTGTTAGAGCCCAGATCTTTGAACTTCAGCAGAAGCTTGCAAAAGAAAATGATTGCATCATGGACGGAAGAGATATTGGAACCGTTGTGCTTCCTTGGGCAAGTCCCAAGATCTTCCTTACTGCATCCAGTGAAGTGAGAGCAAAGAGAAGATATGATGAGCTCATAGCCAAAGGTGAGAGCGCAGACCTTGAACAGATAAAAGAGGATATCGAAAAGAGAGATTATCAGGATATGCACAGAGAGATTTCCCCTTTAAAGCAGGCTGATGATGCTACTTTACTGGATACCTCAAACATGACAATAGAGCAGGTTGCGGACGCAGTCATTGCAATGTGCCCTTAACCGATGTCAGTAACCATTGTTTTTAAAGATATCCGATGGAGATAATATGGAAATAGAAACAGCAAAAAGCGCGGGCTTTTGTTTCGGCGTTGAAAGGGCCGTCGGAACTGTCTACGAACAGCTAAAACAGGGGCGCCCCATATATACCTACGGTCCTATTGTTCACAACGAAGAAGTGGTTCGTGAACTTGAGGAGAGAGGTGTAAAGGTAATAACCGATGAGAACGCTCTTTCAGAAACAATTCCGGAAGAAAATGCCATTGTGATAATAAGGGCACACGGAGTTTCCGAAAAAGTATACAATGAACTTACGGAAAAAGGTTTTGAAGTTGTTGATGCCACATGTCCTTTTGTGAAAAAAATTCACCGAACGGTCATGGAAGAATCAAGGATTGGAAGAAAAATAATAATCGTCGGTGATCCTGATCATCCCGAAGTTATAGGCATAAAAGGCTGGATTCACGGCGATTGTATAGTTTTCAAGGAAGTTTCCGATGCGGAAAATTTTGTTCCGGAAGAAAAATCGGAATATACATTGGTTTCTCAAACAACATTTCAGAGCAAGAAATTTAAAGAAATCGTTGAAATTCTTGAAAAAAAAGAGTACAATGTTCATGTTGTGAATACAATCTGTAACGCAACGGAAGAAAGACAACGCGACGCAGAAGGCTTAGCCCGTAAGGCGGACGCGATGATCGTGATAGGAAGCAGCAGCAGTTCCAATACAAGAAAACTTTTTGAAATATGCAAAAACTGTTGTGAAAATACCTTTTACGTTCAAACACCGGATGACCTCGATATGAGTAAACTCAAGTCGGCAAATTTGGTGGGTATTACCGCAGGGGCTTCCACCCCGCAAAAATTAATTGAGGAGGTTCAAAATAATGTCAGAGGAACTTACTTTTGAACAAATGCTGGAAGATTCATTCAAAACAATTCATACAGGAGAGGTAGTCGAAGGTAAAGTAATCGCTGTTAAGCCTGAAGAGATTATTCTGAACATCGGATACAAGGCTGATGGTATTCTTACTAAGTATGAATACACGAATGACAACAGCGTTGATCTTACTACTGCGGTAAAGGAAGGCGATACTCTCGAGGTTAAGGTACTTAAAGTTAACGACGGCGACGGACAGGTTCTTGTTACCTACAAGCGTCTCCAGCAGGAGAAGGGCAGCAAGAAGATCGAAGAAGCCTTCAATAATCATGAGGTTCTCAAGGCTGTTGTTAGCCAGGTTCAGGATGGCGGACTTACCGTTATCGTTGACGAGACCAGAATCTTCATCCCTGCAAGCCTTGTTTCAGATACTTATGAGAGAGATCTTTCTAAGTATAAGGATCAGGAGATCGAATTCGTAGTTATCGAGTTCAGCCCCAAGAAGCGTCGTTGCATCGGAGATCGTAAGCAGCTCCTCGTTGCAAAGAAGGCTGAAGCTCAGAAGGAACTCTTCGAGAAGATTCACGAAGGCGACACCGTTGAGGGTGTTGTTAAGAACGTAACCGATTTCGGTGCATTCATCGATCTCGGTGGAGTAGACGGACTTCTTCACATCTCAGAGATGAGCTGGGGAAGAGTTGAGCATCCCAAGAAAGTATTTAAGGTTGGCGACACCGTTAAGGTTCTCGTTAAGGAGATCAACGGAAGCAAAGTTGCCCTTTCACTTAAGTTTGACGATCAGAATCCTTGGAAGGATGCTTCCGATAAATTCGCTATCGGAAACGTTGTTACCGGTAAGGTAGCAAGAATGACCGACTTCGGTGCATTCGTAGAGCTTGAGAACGGAGTAGATGCACTTCTCCATGTATCTCAGATTTCTAAGGATCACATCGAGAAGCCCAGCGATGTTCTTTCTGTTGGACAGGAAGTAACTGCTAAGATCGTTGACTTCAACGAAGCAGATCACAAGATTTCACTCAGCATCAAGGCACTCACTGCACCCGAACCTAAGAAGGAAGACAATGAGGATGTTGTTTCAGTTGATATCGACGCTGTAATCGCTTCCGAAGGTGAAGAAGAGTAATTAATGTTTATTCGCGACTGCTGGGTATAAAACTTAGCAGTCGCTTTTCTTTTTTGTTTTTGTTATAATAGAAAAGTATTAAATTAAATATCGGAGGTATGTTCTATGGAGTACGATTACGAATATTTCAAAAAAGAAATTCTCAAACTGACACAGATAGACCTCAATGCATACAAGGAGCGCCAGATGAAACGCCGTATCGACACCCTTATTCAGAAGAATAAGATCGTTGGCTACGACAAGTACATGGATGCGCTGAAGACCAACAAAGATATTTTTGATGAGTTTATCAACTACATTACTATCAATGTATCTGAGTTTTACAGAAATGTAGATCAGTGGCAATTCATGGATAAAGAAGTTTTTCCTGACCTTATCAACAAGTTTGGAAAGAACCTAAAGATCTGGAGCGCCGCATGTTCTACCGGGGACGAGCCTTATTCACTTGTTATGGCTCTTTCTAAGTTTGTTCCCCTTAATCAGATCAAGATTT
>JAEEGF011143850.1_pt1 | contig 68351 bp, 48 predicted proteins | sample 9134171 | NCBI WGS metagenome assembly JAEEGF01 (sample SAMN16246542, study PRJNA631951) | gut metagenome | biome: gut microbiome; feature: rumen; material: AP-attached | host: Bos | place: Iran: Karaj | collected 2018-10 | reverse complement strand
GCAGGCCTCTATCGTTCTACCCTCCAGCTCAGACGGGCCGCCTTCTCTTTTGTTCGCTGGTATACATGAACTTTCAACTCCCGGAATGCACAGCATTGATGTCACCACCAACCTGGTAGGCTCTTACCCTGCCTTCTCACCCTTACCTCATAAAGAGGCGGTTATTTTCTTCTGCATTTACAGACTCTTGCGAATCTCTTTCCGTTAGGAAGCGGGATGCCCTGTGTTGCCCGGACTTTCCTCTCGCTCTCTCATTGCTGACAGAGTTAGCGACAAGCCGGTTTACTGCCTAATTCTGGCTGCAAAGATACGAATAAAAGTGAAAAGTGAAAAGTGAAAAGTGAAAAATTTGCTACCGCGTGATTGAAGCAAATGGCCTGATTGATCCTATAATTATCTCAATATACTATTAGTAAACGAATGTAAATACGCCCTATTGCAGCGTTTAACAACCGTTAATGATGTCGTTGTTCTGTTAAATATTAGCAAAAATCCTCTTCTGATATTACCTTGTTTATAAAAATTGATATATCTTTGTGATGTTTTAGTGATAAAAACTCGGAAAATTAACAAACAAAACTGATATACTTATGAAACAGACAACTAAAATGTGGATCGGAATGACTGTTCTTGCCTTTGCAAGCAGTGCTGTAACAGGTGCAGTGATTAAGAATACAACTGCTAAGGAAACTCCTGCACCCATCTTTGCGCCTTCTCCTGTTGCTGCTGCAGCACCAGGCGGTTTCGTAGATTTGACTTCTGCGGCCGAATCATCTGTAAATGCCGTTGTATATATTAAGGTAACGCAGACAGGTAAGACACAGCGCGTGACAGTTCAGGATCCGTTCAGTGACTTTTTTGGTGATTTCTTTGGTTTTGGCGGTAGAGGTCAGCAGCCACAGCAGCGTGAATATAAAGCTCCGGACAGACATGGTGCAGGTAGTGGTGTAATTATCAGCAGTGACGGTTATATTGTAACCAACAATCATGTGGTAGGCGAAGCTGATCAGATAGAGGTGAAGTTGAATGACAATCGCGAGTTCAAGGGTCGTATCATTGGTTGTGACCCAACTACCGACTTGGCGCTGATAAAGATTGACGGTAAGGATCTTCCTACTATTCCCATCGGTAACAGTGATGATTTGAAGCTGGGACAGTGGGTGCTGGCTGTTGGTAACCCCTTTAACTTGACCAGTACTGTAACCGCAGGTATCGTTAGTGCTAAGGCTCGTACCCTCGGTGCCAATGGTATCGAGAGCTTTATCCAGACCGATGCTGCCATCAATGCTGGTAACAGTGGTGGTGCTTTGGTGAACGAGAAGGGTGAGCTGGTTGGTATCAACGCTATGTTGTATAGCCAGACCGGTAGCTACAGCGGCTATGGTTTTGCCATTCCTACTTCTATTATGAACAAGGTCGTTGCCGACCTGAAGGTTTATGGTACCGTTCAGCGTGCTGTTCTTGGTGTACAAGGTCAGGATGTATCTAACTACATCGATATTCAGAAAGAAAAAGGTAATGATGTAGAGCTGGGTACAGTATCAGGTATTTATATCAGTAGTGTTACTGATGCAAGTGCTGCAGAGGATGCAGGTTTGGAGAAAGGCGATGTTATTACCGAGTTCGACGGCAAGAAGGTAAGCAAGATGTCAGAGCTGCAGGAGGCAATCGCTCAGCACCGTCCTGGTGACAAGGTTACCCTTAAGTACCTCAGAAACAAGAAGTCTCATACAGAAACTGTAACACTGCGTAACTCTCAGGGTACCACCAAGGTGATGGAGGAAGTGGATATGGACCAGTTGGGTGTTCAGGTTAAGCCTATTTCTGACGACGAGAAGAAGTCTATGAATATCGGTTACGGTCTGACTATCAGTGCTATCCGCAATGGTAAGATGAAGTCGGCTGGAGCTGCCAAGGGTACTATCATTCTGCAGGTTAACGATCAGAAGATGAATACCGTTGACGACTGGGAAGAGGCTGTCAAGAGTGCTAACCAGAGTACCGACCGTACCTTGTGGATTAAGGCTCTTACCCCAAGTGGTAGAAAGGTAAGCTATGTCATTGACCTGAATGAGTAGCATAATTGAGAATTGAAGGCGCAAGCGCCAATTGAGAATTGAGAATTGTTTTCGTATTTGTTTCCCCGAAATCTTGTCCATTTCGGGGAAACTTCGTATATTTGCGAGATAAAATCCAGAAATAAACTACAAGAATGAAGAGAAGCGCATTTTATATATTGTTTTTCTTTGCCTGTCTGCTGTTTCAGAACGCAGAAGCCAAAGTAAAGCAGAAACCTGTTTACATATTTGGTTTTGCAGCATCGTTCACAGATTCTATTGGATACATAACGGATGTCCAGTATTTGGATTCTGCCTATGTTGATACCAAGAGCAAGTTTTTGATTGGTCGTAATATGTACTCTGTTCAGTTGCAGCAGTACCTGCAGGAGAATATGGATTGCAAGAACCCTATAACATCCATCTTCTTCGCTGAGAAGAAAGAGAAACTGCAAAAGAAACTGCTTTCTGTACGTCGTAGGTATGAGAAATACAAGGACTATACTATAAAGACGGCTGGTTGTGTCTTCACGCCTGTTCCTTATATTGAACAAGAGGTTATGGATTATGTAGCTCCTGTCAAAACCGAAAAGAAGGCTGGCAAGAAAAACAAGAAATAATAAAGCCGGATGAAAGAGTGTAAACTGTTTTATCGAGTAGGTGGTCATGCCTTCTGTATAGTCTTCCATGACGACTGCAACGACGAGTCCCTGATTCCGTCGTTCTCTCGTTTTAAGATAGATGAGCCTGCCGAGTCTTTGCTTTTCACACTGACGGTGGATGATTCCTTCCGTTTCAGTAAGAAAGGCGAGGAGATAGGACAGTTTGATTGCGGAGGCTGTAATCATGGAGTGTATTGTACAGAGAATAATGAGTATCAGTATGAGATTTCTGATGTTCAGGGTGTTCTTTGCAGCTACATGCAGTCATCCCCCGATTTCAAGGAATCTATGGTCGCAATATTAGGCGAGACCTGGAGCCAAAGGAATTACGGGCTCAACAATGCATTGATGATGACGTATGCCTTTGCTTCGGCCGACCAGCTTACCATGTTGATGCATGCCTCTGTTATCCGTCATCAGGAGAAAGGCTATTTGATGACAGCTCCCAGCGGAACAGGCAAGAGCACGCATACCAGACTTTGGTACGATAACATCCCTGGCTGTGATTTGATGAACGATGACAATCCTGTGGTTAGGATTGTGGACGGTCAGGCCGTTGTTTATGGTAGTCCCTGGAGTGGTAAGACACGTTGTTACAGGAATATTCAGGCTCCCATTGGTGGCATAGTCCGCATTCAGCAGCGCCCAGAGAATAGCATCCGTAAGTTGTCTTCCTTGGAGGCTTTCAGCAACCTGCTTCCTGCTATCAGTAATATGAAGTGGGACAAGCGTGTGTATAAGGGAATCTGTGACGGCATTGCCGAGTTGATTCGTTTATGCGGAATGTACGAACTGGGTTGTCTCCCAGACGCTGCAGCTGCCCATCTCTGTCATGATACAATTGTTAAATGAGTGCCCTGAAGACCATAGTACGCTTTCTGCTAAGGCTGTTGCTGACTCCGTTCAGATTTTTCAACAAGCAAAGAAACGGCATAGCTCCCTCAGAGGTGAGGCATGAACTACCCAACGATGCTTTTCTGGGTCTTGTATCCGAGAAGTTGGCAGAAGGTCATACTGCTGTGATTTGGGTCAAGGGTTACAGCATGCGCCCCTTTATAGAGTTTGGTCGTGATAAGGTCAAGTTGGCTACAGCTACTGCCTATCAGGTGGGTGATGCTGTGTTGGCTGAGATTGCCAAAGGCCATTATGTACTGCACCGTATCATCAAGGTAGAAGGCAATAAGTTAACCTTACAGGGTGATGGAAACGTCAGTGGCGTTGAGCATTGTACAATGGCAGATGTCAGAGGCGTTGTTACAGAGTACATCCGTCCCAACAGAATCCTCTCAGCTGATGATGCATGCTTGAAGCGGAAGATACGCATCTGGCGTACTTTGTTCCCCATACGCCGTTATCTGCTTTTCCTATATAAAGGGCTTATATAATGGCACCCCCTCCTTGCTCTCCCATGGGGAGGTAATATTTTTGAATTTTGAATTTTGAATTTTGAATTGAAAATAATACTAAGATGAAGATTAACGAAGGTTTTGAACTCCGTACAGTTTGTGACGAGAATGTTATAGTAGCCTATGGCCGTAAGAATATCGACTTCAGCAAGGTAATCAGCCTGAATGAGTCTGCTGCCTATCTGTGGAATGCTGTTATTGGCAAGGAATTTACCTGCCAGGAGTTGGCCGACCTGCTCTGTAAGGAGTATGAGGTGGATGCACAGACAGCATTGGCTGATGCAACAGAGATGGTAGCCGGTTGGAAGGAACTTGGACTTGTTTCTGATTAAATATACAAGCATAGTGGATTGGTTACTTGATATTTTACAGGAGATGGGAACCACGCTCAGGCTTCCAACATCCTTTGTGGTAATAGAATTCATAGGAACATTTGCCTTCGCATTGTCTGGAATCCGTCTGGCATCGGCTAAGCACTTCGATGTCTTCGGGGCTTGGATTGTGGGTATGGCAACAGCCATCGGCGGTGGAACCTTTCGCGACCTGATGTTAGGTGTGAACCCGTTCTGGATGACCAACAGTAGCTACTTTATCTGTTGTGGCATAGCCGTATTCTTTGTTATGGCATACGGTAAGTACCTGATTCGTCAGAAGAATACACTGTTCATCTTTGATACCATCGGATTGGCCCTTTTTAATGTCATCGGTATCGAGAAGACACTGAATATGGGTTTCCCTTATTGGACGGCCATTACTATGGGAACCATCACAGGTGCCGCTGGCGGTGTTATCCGTGATGTGTTCATCAACGAGGTACCGCTGATTTTCCGTAAAGAAATATATGCCTTGGCCTGTGTGGCTGGTGGCCTTATATATATATTAGGTGTATGGCTGGGTATGTCGGTCGAGGTGAATGCCCTCCTGAGTAGCATAATGGTAATACTCATCAGGGTACTCGCTGTTAAATACCATTGGGTACTGCCCAGATTAAAGGGTGAAGAGGATTTAAGCTAAAATAAGGGAAAGCCATGAAGCAAGTGTTTGGGTTATCATTTTTTCGTTCTTCCATTTTCTCATTCTTACTCATCCTCCCGTACCTGGCAAAAGCTCAGGTACAGCGTATTTATGACGAGAAAGTTAAAACGCTTACTGTGACGGTGGATGATGATTCGACTTTGCCTCCTATCTTATCCATGAAGAAAAGGCACACCTTGTCTATAGAATGGGATGAGATGAGCCATGACTATCAGCGATACGTCTATCACCTGCAGCATTGTACTGCCAACTGGGAACCTTCGGATGAGATCTTCGAGAGCGACTATATGTCGGGTCTTAATAACCAGCTGGTTGAGAATTACGAGAAGAGCTTCAATACCACCCAGATTTATACGCATTATCGCTTACAGCTACCTTCTCAGCAACTGCGTCTTTTATTAAGCGGCAACTATTGCCTGCAGATTTTCCATGAGGACGATGACATGTCAGAGGATACGCCTGTACTTGAGGTTCAGTTCTGCATGTATGAGAGTGTGGCTAGTATCAGAACGCAAGTCAGCAGTAATACGGATGTTGATTTCAACAGAGACCATCAGCAGGTGACACTTGGCATCGGATACGGAACCCTCAATGTGGTTGATCCTCAGCGTGAACTGAAGGTGGTTGTCTTTCAGAACCGTCGTTGGGATAATCGTGTAACAGACCTTGTCCCCAATATCCGTAACAATGCGGGCATAGAGTTTACGCATAACAGAAATCTTATCTTCCCGGGGGGGAGCGAGTTCCATAGGTTCGAGATTCTGGATGTGAATCGTACGGCAATGGGTGTTGAGCGTATGGATTGGTTTGATCCGTACTATCATGCAACGCTTTTTGCTGATGAGCCTCAGCATAACTACACTTACCTGAAAGACCAGAACGGTGTTTATGTCTTGCGCAGTTCTGATGATATAGACGATGCTATCACAGCAGAGTATGTGGTGGTACACTTCTACCTGCAAAGTCCCAGGCTTCCGGGTGGTGATGTCTATGTCTGCGGACAATGGACGGGCGAGCCTTTTAATCCTGAATGCAAGATGGAGTACGACGACATTCATAAACAGTACCATACTGCCGTATTGCTGAAGCAAGGCTACTATAGCTACCAGTATAGGCAGCAGGATGGTGCTACGGCACGTACAGAGGGAGATTTCTATCAGACAGAGAACGAATATAGCGTGCTGGTTTACTATCGTGGTCAAGGTGGGCGCTACGACCGTCTGGTAGGTTATTCTGTAACTAACTCGGGGATTTAAGCGATATGAAGGCCTTCTTCCTTTCTTTTGTCCTATGCATGTTTCTCAGTTTCTCTGCAGAGGCTGTCACTTATACTCAGGAAGACAGCGTCCGGGTGGTTCAGCTGCTTCAAAGGGGTAGGACGCAATCTGGAGACCAGAACCTGATATTGTACTATGCCCATCAGTTCCTGGGTGTTCCCTATGTGGGGCATACATTGGAGGTGAACAAACAAGAAGAACTTGTTGTGAATCTCAGGGAGCTGGATTGCACCACGTTTGTAGAAACAGCTACAGCCTTGGCGCTTACAACCATGCATGGCGGAACTACTTGGCAGGATTATTTGCAATGGCTGCAAACCATCCGGTATAATAATGGTAAGTTGGACGGCTATTGTAGCAGGAATCATTACTTCAGTCAGTGGATAGCCAGTAACACCCGCTTGGGTTTGGTAGAGGAGCAGACGGGGACGGATTATCCCTTCATAGCCACCCAACAATTGCAACTCAATTTTATGAGTCAGCATCCTGGTTATTATGCTATGCTGAAGGACAATCCGGAAGATGTCAAGACCATAGCTCGGTTAGAGATGGCAACATCTGGAACGGTTGTCAGGTATATTCCTTCCAGTCTTCTGAATGAATCAAGAGACGTGCTGAAGTGTATCAATGATGGAGATATCCTGGCCCTAGTGACCAGCAAGAGCGGTTTGGATGTCAGTCATGTGGGCTTTGCAGAGTGGGGTAGTAACGGCAAACTGTACCTGCTGGATGCCAGTAGCATCCACAAGAAGGTAGTCCTGGAACCTATACCCCTCTTTCAGTACGCCCAGAAACAACCCACTATGTTGGGGATTAGAGTGATAAGATTAAGTGAAGAGTGAAGAACGCCGAAGGGGTCGCGAGCTAAACGCGAGAACGAAGTGGCAATGAAGAGTGAAGAATCAAATAATGTTCAATGTTCAATGTTCAATGAAAACTAACGGAGCTTTGTGGGTACCAACCCTGTATTTTGCTGAGGCATTGCCTTATATGGCAGTAATGACCTTGTCTGTAATCATGTATACTAACATGGGGCTGACCAATGCCGAGTTGGCGCTCTATACCTCTTGGCTGTATCTTCCCTGGGTCATCAAACCTATTTGGAGTCCTCTGGTGGATGCCCTCAAGACCAAACGCTGGTGGATTCTGACTATGCAGATTCTTATTGGTGCTGCCTTGGCAGGAGTCGCCCTTACGTTAGATGCCTCTTGGTGGCTGCGTGGTTCCCTGGCATTCTTTTGGCTGATGGCCTTTGGTAGTGCTACGCATGATATTGCGGCAGATGGCTTTTATATTTTGGGGCTTACGGAGCGTCAGCAGGCCCTCTATGTTGGTGTCCGTAGTACCTTTTACCGTATAGGCAGTATCTTCTGTCAGGGTGTCATTGTTATTTTGGCCGGATGGCTACAGCATTCTTTCTCCATCCCCGTTGCGTGGTGCATCACCCTCCTCCTTATGGCTGCCATCATGATACTCTTAGCTTTATGGCATAGTAGATTATTGCCAAAAAACGAGAATAGCATTCCCTTAAAGGGGGAAACACAACTCAATGGTTCTGAGTTAAATGTTCAGAGGTCTGGAGATGAAGAACAAAATTCGAAGTCCGAAGCCCAAAGAACAGAATACGAAATTCGGAGTTCCAAGTTTGAAGTTCGAGGCTCGGGGTTTAATGTTCAATATTCGAAGTTCGAAGTTCAAAGCACAACATCTAAAGAAAAAAATACAAAGAATAAACTTTATTGTCCAAAGTTTTTCTCCTCTTTCTACGATACCCTTAAAGTTTTCTTCTCCAAGCCCGGCATAGTCTTTGCCTTATTGTTTATGCTGTTCTTCCGTTTCCCCGAAGCGCAACTGGCAAAGATGGCACAGCCATTTATGCTAAGAACGATAGGGGAGGGCGGATTGGAACTGAGTACTTCCACTGTAGGCTTTGCATACGGAACGATAGGTGTTTGCGGACTCCTGGCCGGTGGCCTGATAGGCGGTTGGCTGGTCAGCCGTAATGGCTTACGCCGTTGGTGGTGGCCCATGATTCTGGCTATCTCTTTGCCTGACCTTGTCTATGTCTATCTGGCATACGTTCAGCCTTCCAATATGCTGATTATCAACTCCTGCGTTGCCCTGGAGCAGTTAGGTTATGGCTTTGGCTTTACGGCCTATTCCTTGTTCCTGGTTTACTTTGCCAAGGGCGAGAAAAGTACCTCTGTTTTCAGTATCTGTACCGCTTTCCAGGCATTGGGTATGATGATCCCAGGTATGTTTGCCGGTTATCTGGCTGACAGCTGGGGCTTCCCCATTTTCTTCTCTTTTGTCTGCCTCTGTTGTTTGGTAACCTTCGTCGTCAGTGCCTTAGTCAAGATTCCAGAGAATTAAAAACCCACTGCATTGTGGTAAGCAGTGGGCTTTTCCCATTTTAATAGGCTATTTCACTTGTAGATAGCTTTTTATTGCTTTCACATAGTCCTCGAAGGCTTTCAGACCTTCGGGTGTTATGCGGCAGATGGTGCAAGGGCGCTTACCCTTGAAGGTTTTTTCTACCTCTATGTATCCTGCTGCCGACAGTTTGTCTATCTGCACACTCAGGTTGCCTGCCGTAGCTTCCGTCTGCTCCTTGATGTAGGGGAACTCGGCTTCTTCGGCACTTACCAGCAGCGACATGATGGCCAGTCGCAGCTCTGAGTGGAGTAGGGGATCTAATGGTTCAAACATAGGCTATTTCTGTCTTTTAAGCATCAAGCCTGGGAGCATCAGGCCAATGAAGGCAAAGGTGGCAACGATAACGCCTGGGATGAATCCTTTTACAAATATACAGTAATTAGAGATGCTGCCGGCAATGGGACTTAACAATGTTTCTGTTCCACTCATTGTTTCCCATATAAAGCCTCCGATACCGCCTATTATTCCACACCAGACTACCCAACGGCTTTTAAGGATATAGCCTGTAATTGTAACAGACATACCCATCAACAGAAGGATAGTACGCATTGGGTGTATGATATGCATTGCAAGTATTTCAGGTCTTGGGGCACTGCATATTCCCACAAATAGATTATTAAGATTAGCCCACAGATAGAATGATAGCGTAAAGATGGCAAATGTAATCCATGTTTTCTTTACCATTGTGCCTACGAAACTGACAGGTGCAGGAGCTTGTTTGCGTAAGGTAAAACGGGTGACCGCGTAGATTATAAATGGCAGTATAAAGTATAGCAGATAAAATGCCATATTGGATGTTAATAATACTCCTGTGCCTATAATCAATGCTGTGGTCATTGTACAGATACCTGCAATGTAAAGCGACTGTCCTACACTTTTGGATACTTTTTTACGACTTTGAGCTATTTGCTCGGTAATAATTTCAAGACTGCGCTCGGCAGTCAGATTGTTCTGTTCTTCCATTGTTTTTTTACTTTAAGGTGGTTACTCATTTTGTTTCTGTTTTTGGTCTTGTACATGCTCCTGCAGAAAGCACGTACTTAACCTTGTTTATTCGAATAACGATGCAAATGTAAAGAGGTTTATAACATAAACCAAATTATAACGTGAATTTCTTTTTGCTTTTCTACAATATTTAACACTTAAGGGTCATATGCCTTATAAATATATAGAGTATTGGTGCAAAAACATTGACTTTGTTTCGTACTGAAGGAACTTTTTACTACTTTTGTGACGTTTTAGCCAATTGTTAGCTCTATGAAAAAGATTCTATTATATATTGTTGCCTTTGTAGTTAGTCTTAGCGTATGGTCACAGGTGACTGATTATCAGAACTGGATGAGGGGACTTGATGATGACGCCTTCATCTGCCAACTCTCTTTACCTGGTGCACATGATGCCTGTTGCAGTTCCTTCTCGGGGGTGAGTGCCATTGGTGCAGCCTTTGCCGGTAAGGTGCAGACAAAATCTGTGCAGCAGATGCTGCCTCTGGGTGTTCGTGTCTTCGATCTGCGTCCTGCTGTTAAGGACGGCAAACTGACTATCTGTCACGGCATCCTTGTTACAAGTTTCGACTTCAACACCATCATGCAGCAACTATGTACCTATTTGGATGCTCATCCGTCAGAGTTCTGCATTGTGACTATCCGGCACGAGGTAGAAGCTGATGACGGGGACTCAAGTTTTGGCTCTAAGTTGCAGGCAAGCCTTGCTGCTATCAAGGATCATCTAGTGAATTTCCGTCCCAATCTTACCGTTGGCGAAGCTCGTGGAAAGATCCTTTTCCTTAGTCGTGATGCATACGACGAGCCCATGTATGGTGGCAGATTTGCTGATCTGAGCAACAACCAGTCGGATATCAACAACATGCTTGGTGGACACTGCTATGGCCCCGGCACATACAAGTGCTCGTGGTGGGTGCAGGGCTATTACGAGTATTCCGATGTCAATGCCAAGAAAAGTGTCATACTTGCCATGCTTAACAAGAGCTGTGAGCTTGCCGGTAAGTACAGTTATACATGGGCAGAAAACGGGTTGGCAGGTTATAAGGAGACCGGTACCAACTCAGCCTGCCAGGCCAATGCCCAGGCCTGCAATCCTTACATGCAGGGACTTCTCTCGTCTGGCAACTACAACGGCCCTGCCGGGCTTGTCTTCATGGATTTCTGTTGTGACGGGGATAATTCCGGCTACTACGGCTTGAGCCTAACAAAGGAGCTTATCAACCATAACTTCCGCTATACAATGTCTAAGCAGGGAGACCCTATCTATGATGGAAGCGGGCACCTTTTCCTTGCTCCCAAAGGACAGGAGATGATGTGGGAGGGTAAAGTCCTTCGCAAGGAAAGTACCACTATGATGGCACCTTCTGGATGGTACAGAGCGGATTATGATGACTCTGACTGGGAAACAATACGCTTTCCTACAGCCTCAGCTGGTACTGCCGCACCTTATTTCTCGCAGTGGGACGGCACAAACAACACCGTCTTTATACGTCGTGAGTTCTATATCGACCATGATCCTTCAACTGCCAACTACAAGTTCTATGCTCGCCATGATGATGATTACAAGGTCTACATCAACGGCAGACAGCTTGATAGTCAAACTGGATCGATAAGTGACTATCGCGTCGTTAACATTGCACCTTCCAGATTGTCTATGGGGCGCAATGTCATTGCCATTCAGGTTAAGCAGTTTACAGGTGCAGCCTACTTTGACTGTGGGGTGCTGTGTACTACAGAGCCTACTTCATTAAGTGAAGAATTAAGAATGAATAGTGAAGAATTATTTGATGGGGCTATTTATAACCTTGTCGGCCAGCGTCTCTGTAAGCCACAGCGTGGCCTCAATATCATCAATGGAAAGAAGATACTCTATTAGTTCTATTCCTTATTACAATTGAAATATGGTTATAGCCCCTAATATTTATGGGTGTATTTCTGCTACCGGAAGGGTAGTTACTGTTTATTTTTCGGATTCGGGCGCTTGCTCGCACATATCAGGCCGCCCGCCCACATATATACGGGCAACCGCCCCAATATATAAGGCCGGGCGCCCGAATCGGGCAATCCTACGTATCGCTCCCTGCAATCCTACGTATCGCTCCCTGCAAACCTACGTATCGCTCCCTGCAAACATGTATCTTACTCCCTATTTCTATTAAGTATAGCAAGGGAGTAGCAAGGGAGTAGCAAGGGGCATGATAGTCAGCCCGGAGCTGACTGCCCGTTTAGTTCGGCCTGACTGCCCGTCAGCCCGGAGCTGGTTATGGCTTTTCTTTGTAAGCTAATCTCAGCACCCAGATGACAATCCAGCAAATGGGGGCTATAAGGGTGTTTAGGAGGAAGAAATGGTGATAACCTAACTGACTGACTAGGATGCCGCTGGCTATCATGGGAAGTAGCATACAGGTTGCTACCAGTGGGACGCTGAGCAAGTTGGCACAATTGCGGTAACGTTCGCCTGAAATCATGCTGAGTGGCATACGGCAGATGCTTAGTCCTAAGCCAAAGAAGAGCTGAGCCTGGAAGGTACCAACGCAGAGTGCCACCAAGTCGTTAGGCGTCTCGATGGTCATAAACAGGTAAACGGCAGGGGAGAGGCCTAAGATAAAGGTGAACGGCCAGAAAAGCTTCCCGACGGGAATCCAACGCATCAGGCTTCTGCCAATGGTCAGTCCCAGGGTGAAAGCTATCACGCCAACGGTACCCTGTGCAAAACCTATCTCCTGAATAGTACAGTCAAGTCCTCCGTTTGTGGCCTTATCAAATAAATAATGTACGCGTGCGAAGAACATAAGGCTTTGGGGTACCAGCATCAGGAACATACACAACACATATACCCACCAATGGGGCTGCCTTCTGATACGTTCTATCACATGCACTTCAGCCTTTACAGATGCGCTCATGCTATTTTTACGGCTTTGGTCCTGTATCTGCGGATTGCGTAGTATTAGCATATGCAGCAATGTGATGAGCATAAATATGCCTGCCGTCATATAGCACCCCATTGACCATGAATGTCTTATCTGACGGAAGAACACTTCCAGGTTACCCACCAGGATGATAAGTACACCATAGGTGAGGATGACAGCCAGTTGGGCAGATGCAATCTTCAGATTGGTGTAGTATTTCTGCTGGCGGGGATAAAGCATTCGCTCGTAGTACATGCGAGCGGCCAGTTCGTGCCAGGCAACCAGAAAACTGATAACCATCAGGGCGCTGAAGACATACCAGATTCCTAACGAGAAAGCAAAGGCAAGGGCAAATAGAGTGGCACAGATAAGCGCCTCGTTAAGTAAGAGCATTTGCCTGAAATGACCAGCCCTGCGCACCCATGCCCTCAGGAAGGACTTGAGTATGCAGGGCAGGAACAATAAGGCTGCCAATGTGGTTGAAAGGGTAGCGGATGCCCCTATCTGCAGGAACATCAGCAAAGCCACAAAGGTAACTATGGCAGAGGGAATCTCCTCGGCTGCAAAGAGCGTGCTTATCCAGATTCCCGGCTTCATACAATTAGTAGCTTCTTGCTATCAGGACGCGAGCCTTGGCAGGCTTGCCGCTGACCATATCGGTACCAGGAGTCTGCTCAACACCGAAGGGTACGCAACGTATGGTAGCCTGTGTCTCTTCCTTGATCTGAGCCTCGGTCTCAGCAGTACCATCCCAGTGACAAAGGAAGAAGCCGCCATCCTTAACGCGCTCCTTGAATTCCTCGTAGTTGTCGCATTCGTAGATATGAGCATCGCGGAAGGCTTTAGCCTTCTGGAAGATGTTCTTCTGAATCTCATCCAACAGGTTCTTGATGTACTGCTCGATGCCATCGATGCTGACATTCTCTTTCTCCAAAGTGTCACGACGCATAATCTCAACAACACCCTGCTCCAAATCGCGAGCACCCAGAACGAGACGAACGGGAACACCCTTCAGCTCGTAGTCGGCAAACTTGAAGCCAGGACGCTTGTTGTCTGCATTGTCATACTTAACGCTGACACCCATAGCCTTCAGGTTCTTGACAATCTCCTCGGCCTTAGCATCCAGCTGTTCCATCTGTGCAGGCTTGCCGATAGGAATAATGACCACCTGAATAGGAGCCAAAGCAGGAGGCAAAACCAGACCGTTATCGTCAGAGTGAGTCATGATGAGAGCACCCATCAGACGTGTGCTGACGCCCCAGCTGGTTGCCCATGCATATTCGGGCTTGTTGTCCTTGTTGAGGAACTGAACTTCAAATGCCTTACCGAAGTTCTGACCCAGGAAGTGGCTGGTACCGCTCTGCAGCGCCTTGCCGTCCTGCATCATAGCCTCGATAGTGTAAGTGTCAAGGGCACCGGCGAAACGCTCTGTCTCGCTCTTAACACCCTGAACAACAGGTACTGCCATGTAGTTTTCGGCAAAGTCGGCATACACCTTTAGCATCTGCTGGGCACGTGCTTCAGCCTCTTCGCGAGTGGCATGAGCTGTGTGGCCCTCCTGCCAAAGGAACTCGCTGGTACGCAGGAAGAGGCGGGTACGCATCTCCCAACGCATAACGTTACACCACTGGTTAACGAGCAGAGGCAGGTCGCGATAGCTCTGAATCCAGTTCTTGAAAGTGTTCCAGATAATAGTCTCAGAAGTGGGACGGATGATGAGCTCCTCTTCCAGACGTGCTGCAGGGTCAACCACAACACCATCGTGTGTCTCATTAGTCTTCAGGCGGTAGTGTGTTACCACAGCACATTCCTTGGCAAAGCCCTCTACGTGCTCAGCCTCCTTAGAGAGGAAGCTCTTGGGGATAAGCAAGGGGAAGTAAGCATTCTGAACACCTGTCTCCTTGAACTTGTCGTCAAGAATACGCTGCATCTTTTCCCAGATGGCGTAACCGTAAGGCTTGATGACCATACAGCCACGAACATCAGCCTGCTCTGCCAAATCGGCTTTTACAACCAACTCGTTATACCATTTGCTGTAGTCCTCACTACGTTTTGTGAGAAATTCCAATTCTTTTGCCATTATCTTTGTATTTTTTTTGTTTGTCTGAAAATTATGGTTTAAACCATACAGTATGTTAAAACCGGTGCAAAAGTACGAAAAAAACGCGGATTTTGCATGCTTCTCTCCAAAAATGTGTAACTTTGCGGTAATTTTGTAAAGAAGAAATTGTGTAACAACTAAATTAAGGAATAAAATGAAAAGTATTAAAGGATTGGTTGGAGTTCTTTCTGTAGCTCTGTTGGTATCAGGTTGTAACATGAGTAATACCACCAAAGGTGGTCTTATCGGTGGTGCAGGTGGTGGCGCTTTGGGCGCTGGTTTAGGTGCTGCTATTGGTGCTTTGGCCGGTGGTTCAAGCGGTGCTAAGTTAGGTGCTGCTATTGGTGCTGGTGTTGGCGTTGTTGGTGGTACAACCGCAGGAGCCATGATTGGTAAGAAGATGGATAAGGCTAAGGCTGCTGCTGAGGCAGTTGAGAACGCTCAGGTTGAGACCATTACAGACAAGAACGGCTTAGAGGCTGTAAAGGTTTCTTTCGACAACGGTATCCTTTTCAAGGTTGGTAAGTATGCTTTGCAGCCCGCTGCACAGCAGTCTCTGCAGAAGTTCGCTTCTACCGTACTGAACGTTTATACAGACTGTGATGTTGCTATCTATGGCTTTGCCAGCAGCGATGGTAGTGAAGAGGTCAATTTGACTTTAAGTCAAAACCGTGCTAATGCTGTTCGTGGATATCTTACAAACACCTGCGGCGTAAGCACTTCTCAGATTAAGAGTACAATCGGTTATGGTGAGAATCCCGAATACCTGATTCTTGATGCTAGTGGTAAGGAGGATAAGGCTGCCAGCCGTCGTGTAGAGGTTTATCTGTATGCCAGCGAGGCAATGATTAAAGCTGCCAACGCAGGTACACTGAAGTAATAAAGCCCCCCCGTCCCCTTCCGTTAAGGAGGGGAGGATTTATTATGTTGAAAAAGATTCAAAAGATAATGCAATGGATTGTGCTTCTGTTTTTCGGAAGCACAATTCTTGCTGTTATAGTCTATCGCTGGGTGCCTGTATATGTTACCCCATTGATGGTGATTAGGTGCTGTCAACAGGTGGCACACGGTGAGAAGATTAGACTGAAGCATCATTGGGTGCCCCTTGATGAAATGTCAATCTATATGCCTGTTGCTGTTATGGCCAGCGAGGATCAGCTATACCTGAAACATCATGGCTTTGACTTTAAGGCCATCAACAAGGCCATTGAAGAGAGTAGGGCAGGCAAGCGTCACAGAGGCGGCAGCACCATATCCCAGCAAGCAGCCAAGAATGTATTCCTATGGCCTGCTCACAGTTGGGTTCGTAAAGGATTGGAGGTCTATTTTACAGGACTTATAGAGATAATATGGGGTAAGCACAGGATTATGGAGGTTTACCTGAATTCCATAGAAATGGGCGATGGTATCTATGGTGCGGAAGCTGTAGCGCAGCAACACTTTGGCCGGACCGCCTCAGAACTGACCCGGGCCAATTGCGCGCTTATTGCTGCCACATTACCTAATCCGTTGAGATTCAGTAGCAAGAATCCTTCGTCTTATATGTTAAGACGTCAGACCGCAATCATGAAACAGATGCGTTATATAGACGTTTTTCCCAAAAAATAATGGTCAAAATACACTTTTTGTTATGTAGAGTTTGCAATTTGACTGAAAATAAGTATCTTTGCACCGAAAATATAATATATTTCGGGTATGTTAGAGACATTCTTTCGGATACACCAATTTCTTTTGGAACATACGCAGGCTCCTGTCCGCAGAGCGTTGATGGACGAAATCGACTGGAAGCAGCGTTTGATAGGAATTAAAGGCAGTAGGGGTGTTGGCAAAACAACCTTCCTGCTTCAGTATGCAAAAGAGAATTTTGGTTTACGGGATAAGAGATGCCTGTACATCAACATGAACAACTTCTACTTCCAGGGAAAGACACTATTCCAATTTGCCCAGGAGTTCCAACAGGCTGGTGGACAGGTACTGCTTATTGACCAAGTATTTAAACAACCAGACTGGAGCCATGAATTACGTTTGATTTACAACCGTATTCCTCGCCTGCGAGTTGTCTTCACAGGAAGTAGTGTGATGCGTCTCAAGGACGAGAATCCTGAGTTGAACGGTATTGTGGATAGCTACAACCTGCGCGGATTCTCTTTCCGCGAGTATCTGAACCTGAAGACAGGCGAGAACTTCAAGGCCTATAGCATCCGTGAGATTCAGAACCGCCACGAGCGTATTGCTCAGGAAGTACTGGCAAAGGTAGATCCACTGGAGCATTTCCGTAATTACCTTCATCATGGTTATTATCCATTCTTCCTGGAGAACAGTAACTTCAGTGAGAATCTGCTGAAGACCATGAACATGATGATAGAGGTGGATATCCTTCTCATCAAGCAGATAGACCTGAAGTATCTCAGCAAGATAAAGAAGCTATTGTATCTGTTGGCAACAGGTGGAACAGGTGCTCCTAATGTTAGTCAGTTGGCTAGCGATATGCAGACCAGTCGTGCTACGGTGATGAATTACATCAAGTACCTAAGCGATGCCAGATTGCTGAATATGATATATCGTCATGGTGAGGAATTCCCCAAGAAACCCTCTGGCCTGTATCTGCATAACACCAACCTGATGTATGCCATGACACCCGGTAAGACCGAAGAGGAGACCTTGATGGAGACCTTCTTCCAGAATGCACTCTGGGGCCGTCATAAGGTAGAGGCCGGTGACAGAAGCAGCACGTTTATCGTTGATGGTAAGCAGCGCTTCCGTATCTGCCTGGAACATCCCAAGCGTAAGAATACCGATGTCTTGTATGCCCTCTCTAATATTGCCGAGGGTGCCGAGCAGGAGATTCCTATCTGGGTGTATGGATTCCTGTACTAATTCATAATTGAGCATTGAACATTGGACAATCAAATTTGGATAATTAGGATAAAGAATTTTATATAACTAACAATTTATTATGGCAAAAGAAAAGAAATTTGTGACATGGGATGGTAACACCTGTGCAGGACATGTTGCCTACATGTTCAGCGAGGTTGCTGCTATCTATCCCATCACTCCTTCATCTCCCATGGCGGAGCATGTTGACGAGTGGGCCGCTCAGGGGCGTAAGAACCTCTTCGGCGACACAGTAATGGTACAGGAGATGCAGTCTGAGGCTGGTGCAGCAGGTGCTGTTCACGGTTCTCTGCAGGCTGGTGCTCTCACTACCACTTTCACTGCATCTCAGGGTCTTCTGTTGATGATCCCTAATATGTACAAGATTGCCGGCGAGCTGCTTCCTTCAGTATTCCACGTATCAGCCCGTACCGTAGCCACTCATTCATTGTGTATTTTCGGTGACCATAGCGATGTTATGGCTTGCCGTCAGACCGGTTTCGCTATGCTGGCCGAGGGTTCTGTTCAGGAGGTTATGGACCTCTCTGCAGTGGCTCACTTGGCAGCTCTCGAGGCTCGCGTTCCTTTCATTAACTTCTTCGACGGCTTCCGTACCTCTCACGAGTATCAGAAGGTTGAATTGATTGAGGAGGACGATGTTCGCGACCTTGTAAACCAGAAGGCTCTCAGCGAGTTCCGTGCCCGTTGTCTCTCTCCTGAGCATCCTCAGGCTAAGGGTATGGCCGAGAACCCCGAGACATTCTTCGCTCACCGCGAAAGCTGCAACCGTTACTACGATGCCGTTCCCGCTATCGTAGAGAAGTACATGGCTGCTATCTCTGAGCGTACCGGTCGTAAATATGAACTCTTCAGCTACTACGGTGCTGAGGATGCCGAGCAGGTTATCATCATGATGGGTTCTGGTACCGAGGCTGCTCGCGAGGCTATCGACTATGCTAATGCTCATGGCAAGAAGTATGGTCTGGTTAGCGTTCACCTGTATCGTCCCTTCAGTGTTGAGCACCTGTTGAAGGCTGTTCCCGCTTCTTGCAAGCGTATTGCTGTTCTGGACCGTACCAAGGAGCCCGGAAGCAATGGCGAGCCTCTGTTGCTCGACGTTAAGGACGCCTTCTACGGCAAGCAGAATGCTCCCGTTATCGTAGGTGGCCGTTATGGTCTGGGTTCTGCCGACGTAACTCCTACCATGATTCTCAGCGTTTACGAGAACCTGGAGTTGCCCGAGCCTAAGAACCACTTCACCGTAGGTATCGTTGATGACCTCACCTTCACCTCTCTGCCCGCTAAGGAGGAGATGGCTCTTGGTGGCGAGGGTATCTTCGAGGCTAAGTTCTTCGGTCTGGGTGCCGATGGTACCGTAGGTGCTAACAAGAACTCTGTTAAGATTATCGGTGACAATACCAACAAGTATTGCCAGGCATACTTCTCTTACGACTCTAAGAAGTCCGGTGGTTTCACCTGCTCTCACTTGCGTTTCGGCGATACCCCCATCCGTTCTACTTACCAGATTAAGACTCCTAACTTCGTGGCTTGCCACGTTCAGGCTTATCTGCGTATGTACGATGTACTGCGTGGTCTTCGTCAGAACGGTCAGTTCCTGCTGAACACTATCTTCGATGGTGAGGAGCTGGTCAACTTCCTGCCTAACAGCGTAAAGAAGTACTTCGCTCAGAAGAATATTACCGTTTACTATATCAATGCTACCAAGATTGCTCAGGAGATTGGTTTGGGTAACCGTACCAATACCATCCTGCAGTCTGCATTCTTCCGCATCACCGAGGTTATCCCCGTTGAGTTGGCTGTAGAGCAGATGAAGAAGGCTATCGTTAAGTCTTACGGCAAGAAGGGCGAGGATGTTGTAAACATGAACTATGCTGCCGTTGATCGCGGTTGCGAATACAAGACTCTGGCCGTTGATCCCGCATGGGCTAACCTGCCAGACGATGAGGTTATCGTTCGCGATGAGCCTGCATTCGTATCTAACTTGGTTCGTCCTATCAACGCTCAGAACGGTGCTGACCTGCCCGTTTCTGCATACAAGGGTTACGAGGATGGTGCTTGGGAGCAGGGTACCGCTGCTTATGAGAAGCGTGGTGTTGCAGGCTTCGTTCCTGTTTGGAACCCCGAGAACTGTATCCAGTGTAACAAGTGTGCCTTCGTTTGTCCTCACGCTTGTATCCGTCCTATCGTTATGGACGATGAGGAGGTGAAGGGCTTCCAGGGTGCTTCTCTCGAGATGAAGGCTCCCGCTGCTATGAAGGGTATGCACTTCGTAATGCAGGTTGGTGTTAAGGACTGTCTGGGTTGTGGTAACTGTGCTGATGTATGTCCCGGCAATCCCAAGTTGGGCAAGGCTCTTACAATGGTTGCTTACGATGACTCTTCAGAGGCTGCTGCTAAGGAAGCTGCCAACTGGGAGTACTGCGTTAAGAACGTTAAGAGCAAGCAGGATCTTGTTGACATCAAGCAGAGCCCCAAGAACAGCCAGTTCGCTACTCCTCTCTTCGAGTTCAGCGGCGCTTGCTCTGGTTGTGGTGAGACTCCTTATGTTAAATTGATCTCTCAGCTCTTCGGTGACCGTCAGATGGTTGCTAACGCTACGGGCTGTTCATCTATCTACTCTGGTTCTATTCCTTCAACTCCTTATACCAAGAACGAGAAGGGTCAGGGTCCCGCATGGTCTAACTCACTCTTCGAGGACTTCTGCGAATACGGTATGGGTATGGTTCTTGCCAACAAGAAGATGAAGAACCGCATTACCGACCTGCTGAACCAGCTCATTGCCGGTGATAAGGCAAGTGCCGAGTTCAAGGCTGCTGCCCAGAACTGGATCGAGCAGAAGAACGATGCTGATGGTTCAAAGGCTGCAGCTGCCGCTCTGAAGCCCTTCATTGCTGAGGGCGTTAAGGCTGGCTGCCCTGTTTGCGCTCAGCTGAAGGAACTCGAACACTATCTGGTTAAGCGTTCACAATGGATCATCGGTGGTGACGGTGCCTCTTACGATATCGGTTATGGAGGTTTGGATCACGTTATCGGTTCTGGTGAGGATGTTAACATCTTTGTTATCGATACCGAGGTTTACTCTAACACAGGTGGTCAGGCTTCTAAGGCTACTCCTATCGGTGCTATTGCCCAGTTCGCTGCCAACGGTAAGCGTGCCGGCAAGAAGGATCTGGGTCTCATGCAGGCAACCTATGGCAACGTTTATGTTGCTCAGGTAGCTATGGGTGCTGATCAGAGCCAGTGCTTGAAGGCCTTCCGCGAGGCTGAGGCTTGGCACGGTCCTTCACTCATCATCGGTTATGCTCCCTGTATCAACCACGGTCTGAAGGCCAGGGGCGGTATGGGTAAGAGCCAGGCTGAGGAGGCTAAGGCTGTTGAGTGTGGTTACTGGCAGTTGTGGCGTAACAATCCTGCTCTGGCAGAAGAGGGTAAGAACCCCTTCCAGTTGGATAGCAAGGAGCCCGATTGGGATAAGTTCCAGGACTTCCTCGAGGGCGAGGTTCGTTTCCTCTCTCTGAAGAAGGCTGCCCCCGCAGAGGCTCAGGAGCTTTACGATGCATGTAAGGCTGCTGCTAAGCGTCGTTACCAGAGCTATATCCGCAAGACTCAGGAAGACTGGAGCTTGTAATTAGCTCATTCATCTCATATTCAAAAAGGGCACCCAAATCGGGTGCCCTTTTATGTTATGTACAGTGTGGAAAAAGTTCTACTCCCGCCCTCCACTTAGAGAGGGCCAAGAGTAGATACTTTATCAGTTACAGAATCATTTGACGGTTCTCTTCTGACCATTGATGATGTAAACACCCTTGTTCAGTTTGGAGTTCAAGTTTGAGTGTTTAGCATCACCTGAGTGTTGAATGTTAATCTTGCGACCACTCAGGTCATATACAGATTCTTCATTCTTTGCTCTTAACTCTTCTCCCAATGAAGTAGCCTCGTCCAGTTCGATAACCAACGGATTCGTGGGTGTTCCGTAAACACCGTCGGCCTCGAAGGTAACAACTGTAGGAGCATCAACAATCTGGTCGTCAACGGCTACCTTGAAGCAGAGAGTGGTCTCATCTTCGCCAGGGATAGTCAGATATGCAACACCTTGTGCATTGGTCTGAGCCATGGCACGGCATTCGTCATCAGCAAAGATTCCCAATTCTGAATTAGGCAGAGCCACACCTCCGTTTAATACCTTAACAGCCATTGTGGCGTTGTAAGGATACTTGCGGAAGCTGACGGGATGGAAGGCAGATACATTCTCTGCTGTTGTCACCTTATCCATATCCTCAAACAGGTATTCCTTTGCATATCTTGAGACAGTTGAGCCGGGATAGCTGAATGAGTAGTTGCCGTTGCCATTAATCTTTAGAATGTATCCAACACTAGGCTCCATGATTGCCAGAGAGCCTGACCACTCATACACATCGTAATAAGCTACACCTCTTTGTCCCTTCAGTATGTCGCCTTCCGACTTTTCCAGACCAGAGAGGGCATTGGCTACTGATGCAACCTGTTGGCCGTAGTAGCTGATCCAGTTCCAGCCATTTCCGACGGAAATAACATTCTCGGCAGGATTGATGCGCTGACCCACAATACGCAGGGTACTGGGTTTGTTCATCTGAACGGCATACATTTCCTTGTTGTTCAGGTCTCCTGTCAGATTACCGCCCCAGACACCGTTCTCATTTGACAGATACTGTGTCTGACTCTTAACAGATATAACATCATTAGCAACCTTCTCAAATACGGCAGGAACGCTCTTTTCCTTAGGTGTTACGTTAATAGAAATCCAGTTCCATCCCTTCTTCAGGTCAATAGACTGTTCAATGATATCTTCAACTGCAAAGGCAATGGGCTCCTTGTAGTTTCCTACCAAGGTCAATGGATTAAATACAATCGCCTTGTTAGGCGTAACAACTGGATAGAGTGTACCTGTAGAGGCATCATAGGCACGGAAGGTTACGGCCTTCCTGATATCGCTGTTCTTCTCATCAGTGTTGCCATAGATGTCCATGGTGATGTAGCAAGCATCGTAACGGGCGTTGTAAACGGGATGTGCTATGCCACGACATTCCTCGCCAATGAATGCTGCCAGAATATCATCCTCGTCATCTACAGGAAGATTGTCTATCTGAACCTGACCGATTACGTTCATAGAGTTTTCGAAGTCGTTGGCGTTAACAGCCCAGTTGGGGATATCACCGTTAACCTTGATGTTCAGTGTCAGAGGAACATCTATGCCATCGTTACCAGAGAGGTATATGGTAGCCTCATGACGTCCCAATGGGGCAGAGGGCGCTACGGTGAAGATTACCTTGCTCTCGTTCCTTGGGTTTGTAATACCGTATTCATTGTCAGCTGTCAGCCACTCAGGCATACCCGTGAGAGTCCACATCTGCTGCTGTCCGCCCAGGTTCTTGATGGTAGCGGTTACATTGGTTTCTTCTTTCACATACTGCTCAACGTTCAGGTTGTCGTCTTCCCAAACCAATTCCTTGCGGTTAACGAAGGCGCTCCAGATAGCATCATTAGAATAGTTACCGTTCATGTCACCCACGTTGCGGATGTTGAAGTTCAGCGTACAACCTTCGATGGTAGCAGGATCCTCGTCAATCTCAATAACAATCTTCTCATCTGATGCTACGTAGGTAAAGTTAACATTCGTCTCTGTGGGTTTTGTACGCAAGGCAGGAGCCTCATCCACGTAGTTGAGAGTTGATGGCTGAGAGTTGAGAGACTTCACTTCTGCCAGCAGACCGCTACCGGTAAGATCCTTTGCTGTGCCTATGGTCACTACTTGGTTATAGTCATCCAACGTCTTCGTCTCAAAGGGATAGTAAGCCTTGAGACCGCCTTCCTGACCTGTGAAGCGCACCTTACGGTTCTTAGAGAGCAGATCACCGTTCATGGTAGCACCCCATACACGTACTTCACCAATCTCACCCTTGAAGGCGTGGTCGTAGGTGTGCTGGTCTGTACCTCCGATGTTTTCATCGTAGATACGGCGTACACCCATCACAAGTCTGTCTGTGTTGATGGCACCTACATTGGTGGCATTGGTAGTCAGGCAGCGCTTACCATCTACATAGACAGCAGCTGCTCCCTGTCGCAGCACGTTCAGAGCGATATGATGCCAGGCATTGTCGGTCAACTGAGTATTGGGAACTGAGAACTGAGAATCAGGCTGTGCCGTCGGGGCACTGGCACCCTTGCCAATGAACGTCAGTTCACCGTCCTTGTTAAGCGACAGAGCCACGTCACCCATCTGCATGAGCTGAGCTTCACCCGTCTGCTTGCTACCACGCATCCAGAACTCTACTGCATAGTCATCGTATTCCGAGATGGGCAGCATCGTAGTGTTGATGCTCACGTAATGCTGACCGTCCAGACTGACAGCCTTATTTACATTATTTATATACCATGTCTCGTCAGGCATAATCATGTTGCGGTTGCGGCTGTAGTCACGGATCTCCTTACCTTCACCCTCGTTCATCTTCCAGTAGCCGATGAGGTGACGGGTAGAAGGAGCCTTGCTCTTTGAGCGGTTAGCCAAGGCGGTGGTGATGTCATGAGCCTCATCCCAAAGCAACAACTCGTGCATAGCAGCGGCAGAACCGCAACCTACACTCAACGGACCGTTACCTGCATAAGATTCAACGTCCATGTTGTTGAACAGAGGCACCGTCTCATCGGCAGTAGCTACGGTAGCTGTCAGCTTGCCCTCTGCCGTCACGTTCATGCTTAGGAATGCCCACTTGCCTGAAGGAACAATATTATTAGAGGTATAGGTATTGTCGGCTATGGTCACTACCAGTTTGCCCTCAGCATTTGTACCTATGGTCAGTTTCTGGTTACCCTGTCCGTGGCTCAGCAATGTACCGGCACCGGTGATGTTCATCCAAGTGTCAATACTGAAGTCCTTGCCGTTCAGGTTGATGCTGGCTTCTGTCTTGGCAGCTGCAGTTTTCTCCGTGCCGCTGTTTACGCTAAGGGCAGTCTCGTGATCAATCTCTGCGCCGTTCAGCACACCGGTAATGGTGAAGTTGTTCATCTTGGTCAGTTCTCCATTCACAATGGCCTCGTTGAATGAGATGCTCACATCATCGCCAATGTCAAGGACGCCGTCTGCAGGTTCAGGTGTTCCGAGGGGACGTGGTTTCACCATATCCTTTATCAGGGCAATCTCGTCGCTGTAGCGGTAAACCTCCTCTGCGCCGTATGTGGCGGCAGATACACAACGGAAGACATAGTTGCCATCGCTGAAAGCGGCAAAGGGTTTCGAGAAGTCCACTGTGGCTCCTGCAGGCAGCAATTCATTGTTGTCTGTCTTGTCTGTCTCGTTGAGTACATACTCCTTCAACTGCGTCCAGTCCGTACTTCCTTCCTTCTTGTACTGCAGGCGGAAGGCCTTCAGGTTCTTGTAGTTGCGGTCGAAGTCCTTGATGGTAAGCACGAGGTCTGTTCCGCTCAGGATGTTCATCGTTCGGGTTGACATAGCCAGTGTCACAGGTGATGATGATGGCGTGAAGTGAGCAGAGAGATAAACAACATCGTAGATTTCATCGGGCTGTGAATCAGAAGCGAAGACCACAGCGATAGAGTCGTAGTTAAGTACACCAATGTCAGTCTGTCGTATCTGCAGAGTCTTGGTCAGCGTCTGGCTGCCGGGCACCTTGAAGAGTCTTCCTTCTGAGGTAAGTGGCATACCGTCGATGCTCAGTTGTGCACCGTTGGGATTTGTGTCATCGAGGAAGAAAAGCCTGTAGGCTACGTCCTCGCCCACCTCACTGACATTACCCAGGTTCAGTGTATAGTTGGCAGCTGATCCGGAGGGAACATCCCATATGTCATTATTGACCACATTAATTTGTGGTGCCTCAATGCGCATCGTTCCTTCCATGATGACAGGCTTAATGCCATTCTTGTCTTGGTAGTATTCGGTGTGTACCTCTCCCTCATATGGATTGCTGGTCTGTCCACCACGTGTACGGAAGATGGGGCCGAAGCAATCATATTCATAGACATCTACCGTCAAAGCATCGCTGCCTTCCTCGGCAAGGGTGTAGGAGAATGAGTTGAAGGAACCTGTAGTTGTCTCTTCTGACTCGTGGTGTCCTCCCATGACCTGATTGGAGAGTTGGACATCCATACCCCAGCCTTGGAATTTGAATCCAAATTCATTTTCAACGAGCACACCAGCCGATACGTTCCATTCGTAGCTTGTGGTTCTGTTCATTTCAGACTCAACGGAATGACTAACGTTGGAACCTGCGTCGAAAGAATAGTTGACGTAATTCACGCTGTCAGGATTCTCACGCAGTTGATAGGCATTTACTTTCAGTTGCTCATTTAGGGCCAGATAGTTCTCCCAGTTCTTAATCTGGTTGTTAATCCATCTTATACTGTCAGTACATACTTCTCCGAAATCAACACTGGTTCCATCCTGTCCCTTGGCGTTCTTTGGTGAGAAGCCTGCGTAAGTGCCATCATTTCCAAAGTCCTCATCGTCAGGAGTAAGGGTTGTAAGATATACTGCACGTTTTGTGTTGTTCTTGAAGCCCTTGATGAATTCGTCAGTAACAGGATTGCCGTCTCTTGTCAGCATATCCTGACGCATCTTCTTGTAATTGGGAAGCAGGGTGTTCTTGATGTAGCTTTGTGTGTAGTTGAATGTCGTACCGAAATTGACGCCCGTTGAAATCACATCCTTGAGTCCTAACTCAAAATCATCGCCATTACGCTTGAAGCCAACATTGCGTGCATTTCCGATAATAATGTTCGTGGCACGTCCGATGAATACATCACCATCGGCACCCACATAGTCTGCATCGTCTGATGTTGAAACGGAATGGGTGATGGTCACAGTGCTCTCAACAGTGGTAGAGTTCTCACCCTCACTTTCCAGTACGGCATGTGTTGTCAGGTCGTCGTCGGTGTCTGTAAGAACAACAGTACCCGTCATAGCGCCAATACCTCCTGCAGCAGTCAGGGTAGCCGTAGAGAGACCAAAGTGCCAAGTGGTACCGCCCTCGAAACTCTCAGACCATGTGTCGCCCCACAATTGTGTCTTTGTGGTAACAGAACCGGAAGACCACTCTGCGGATGAACCTGTTCCTGGTGGATCGCGAAGAACCATCACCAATTGGTCGGGACCGCTTGTCACGAAGTTGTTACCCGTAGGCAAGTCACCCAGGATGATGGCTTCTATACCGGCTTTGTCTCCAACCATCCAATCGTAACCACGTCCGTTGACATCATACTTCATCGTTATGGTACGTTTAAATGGGCTTGCTACGTTGGGGAGTCCGGCAGTCCACTTGTAGTCAGCCTCTCCCTTTTCGTTGAGTGTCAGGACATTGGGACTTTCTTTTGCAGCCTGTCCGGCCTTTACGGCATTGCCTTCCTCGTCTTCTCCGTCGTTCAGGTAAACGGGCTGGTTTCCTGAGAGGGCATTGTTGATGGTGACCTGACTACCAGCCAGAGGAACGAAGTCCTCCTTTCCGTTGTCGGCATTCTTGTAGTACTCGTAACCTTTCAACTTAAAGATGTAGGGGTCGTACTGCTTGAACATTGGTGCGCCATGGTTGTAGGTCACCGTTCCGTTGTCTTCGACATTGTAGATGGGGATTTTTACTTTTCCTTGAGCATCTGAGTATTCATATTCTTTAATACCGAATGAGCCGTCTTGATGATCTTCTTGAGTAACGGTGAACTGCGGCTCGCTGTGATAAGCTTGCTTCAGTGCTGTGTTGTATTCGTAGAGTGTGTAAGTACCATCTTCGTTATATAGTGTGTCGCTGTTCTCAATCGAAGGCTGTGTGAGATCTATGGTTACGTTACCGCCCACGATGGTACCTGTGTTTCTTACCACCATATCGCCGAGAGCATACTCCAACGGGGGAAGCATGGCCGAGAACTCGCCTGTCAGTGAGTCGGTCTCGATGTATATTGTTCGGGCTTCAGGTACGCTTCCTCCGCCACGCCATGACTTACTATTAATCTGGTCTGTGGCAGAAGGTACAGGGACAGTCTCTTTGTTGTAATCGTATTCTACGCTGGTTTCACCACCTTTCTTCACCGCATTGATGTAGGGGCTGGTGTTCACCGGATTAAGGGTGATGCGTGTGACACCGATGTTGTTCTGGCTCAAGCCAAAGCCTACGGGGTAAGCGTTCTCGATGTCACCACCTACAACGCGGCCAGTGAAGTTCACCAGTGTAGTATCGCGGAACTCCAGGCCGGTTATCTTGCGGTCGAAGTTGGCCTTTTTCTTTTCGCCTAAGCCTTCAGGGTCAGCGGGATAGCGCCCGTCGTTCACAAACACGTGACCGTTCAACACGGCCTGAATGTAGTGCTCACCAATGGGCACGCTGATTTCAAACTCACCGTCGATATTCGTGGTAACCATTTTGCCGTCTTTGGTGCAGGCTGTGCCGTCCACGTAGAAATTGACACCTTCAACGGGATAGGTAGTGCCTGAGTAGAAGACTGTGCCGCTGACGGGGAACGATGAAATATCGGTGAAATCGGTGCCGTTATGTACCAGCGAATTGTTGCTCACGAAGCGGAGCTGCTGCGTGGGGGTGAATTCGTGGGTGTTCAACTTAGGAATGATGGCATATGTAGTACCTTCGCCACTGAAAGGAACTCCTTGAATGATGAAGTTACCATCCTTGTCGGTCTTCGCTTTCAGCTTCAGCTGCCCAGGTGTGAACAATGCAGGCTCTGTGTTATTGCCTATCTCACCATGGTGCTGGTGATAGACGGTGAGGGCACGTGAATAGTCGAAGAACTTATGCTTCAGACCCTCATCGAAGGTCCAATAGGTCTCCAGTCCAGCCTCGTTGCCCACCAGCAAATGGTCGTAGTTCTCCAGAATCTCAGTCTCGGTAAGGCACTTTGTCCACAGACGGAACTCATCGGCATAACCCTGATAGTATCCCAATGAGAACTGTGCAGCATTGTCGAGGTCCAGACTGCCGTCAATGGTCACGGTGTCCTTCTTCGTTATAGCGATCCCCTCATTATCAGTGGTTACCAGGTAGCCGATTAGTGTGCCACCCTTGCGAGTCAGTGCTACGTGGTTATACTGTTTTGCGGTCAGTTGGAGGTTGTCGAAGGTTAGGGTATTCTCGCCGTTGACCAGTGTCAGCTTACCATTGCTGTCCATACCTATGTAACAGGTCTCGTCGTTCAAACGTACCATCTTGGCTGCGTTCAGCTCGTCGGGACTCAGCCATAGCTGAATGCTGAATTCATCTTTGGCGAACTTCTTGGCGGCATAGGTATTGTCGGGGTACGTCCACTTCACTGCACCTGCGTTATTGGTAAATCGCATAGAGTGGTATTGATTCCCGTTCTCGGCCGATGTTCCAGTCTTTTTTGCTTCCACGTCAACGCCTACCACAGAGGTACCTGCTGAGCCAAAGGTAACGCGGCCGCTCAAGGTACCTGTAGTCTGGGCGAAACCGATCTCAGTCTTGTCGTTGGTGATTTCCGTTCCCTCGGGACATTTGTCAATCACCGTCACGCGGTAGTCATAGAATACACCTGGCAGTGGCGTGTCGTCAGAATAAGTCAGGTTGTCATCTGCACTTGACATGCGGGTGAGTTGGATCCATTCTTCGTCATTGTTCTCGGCAGTTCGGCGTTCTACAATATAGGTCTTGGCTTCGGTGGAGCCTTGCTTGTTGACACGCCACGACAGATTCACCTTGCCTGCATAGACACCTTTCGTGGCATCCATAGAATAGAACAGGGTACCGTTGCCAATGGCACGCTTGGTAAATATCACTTTGTCGGCCTCTAATTCCTTTCCTTTGAGAACGCCTTGTATGCGGTAGGTGTGGGGCGCACAGGCGTTCAACGGCTCCTCTATGTATGGGATACCATTTTCGTCAATACCTTCCTGGCGGTCTGTGTGTTGGTCGGTGGTACGGTGTATCCACTTGAATACTCCAGAGTCATCTGAGGGCGTGATGGTGTAGATGGGTGATTTCTCATCATCAACATAGATGCGGAACTCATGACCATAATCCAGGGAATGTTTGTCGGATGTCCATGAGAACTCGATGCGATCGTCATAACAGTTTGCTTCTGCATTCTTGACGGGTATCGTACGGGTGCTGTTTACCTTATTGCAATTCTCCGTTTTTGTGGTTGACTTCAGTTCTTCCACCTTCTCTTTTTCCGACCACTCTCCCCATACATAATAGATTTCATATTCCAGGTTGGTTTCAGTGGGGAAGTCTCTGTCAACAAAAGTGTATAATTCTGTGTTTGAGTCGTAATTCGGATTGGTATATTCGGAATCGCTCTTTTGCTGAAGTACTTTACCTACGTATTCACCATTGCGGTAGATGGCCCATGAAGTACCCCAATTACCTAACAGATATGAGTCGTTATCGGCCTTCCACGTTATTGTCACCCGATTGCTATCCTGTTCGAACACAGTATTCTCGATGACGGCTATTGGAAATGGTGCGAAAACTTTCTCTCCGGCATATTCATCGGTGTATTTTTTGCGTTTGTCTGGGTCAGTGCTTTCCCTGTCCCAATCGTGCCTGAATTCATGCAGGGGATTAATTCTGAATTTAGGGCTGCGTAGGCTCTTACCAATATCTGCTAATTTGAAGGAATAGGAGCCTACACCGTAGTTGTTCCCCAGTTCCTTAGCGGGAATTTTGTTCTCCCATTTTCCGTCAATAAATGTCCATATACGTGTATTGCCGTCCGTGTTGCAGGCTGATCCGAATTTGTAAGGTATGGTAATAGTGCCGTTTGGTGAAATCTTGTAGTAACCATCCCAATAGATCTTACGCACTGCGAATTTGTAGGGAAGCTCTTTTTCGAAAAGGGTTCGGCTGTCATTTGTGAAGATTTGGTGAACATTACTTACACCGTCTTTGTCGCACCACTTACCTTCGAACTTGATTTTGATTTTACAGTTACGCCACGCTAGGGGGAGGTACCAACGCACATAATGATGATAAGTGGTTCCTATTGTTCCGTCATCCCATGTGTAGGGTGTACCAGACTTGTCGCAACCCTGTATTTTCTCTGAGGTGTTGAAGTTGTGGTTGGCATCGGTCTTAATGTTGATGATCTTTACCCAATTGGCTCCGCCGTCCGGACTGACCAAGATGTTCAGACCGCCCTGATTCGCCATGAATCCCTCGGTATAACTCAGATAGTCATAGCTGTAGGGTATCGAGAAGTCTATAAATGGGCTGTTGCCGTTATTATTGGCGTCGTACCTGTAGTTTCGCATTATATACCTGTACCAGAAGCCCGTTCCATCTATGTCGGAACCTGCTACGGCCCCCGCCCTTTGCGGCATCAAAAGCAACAATGCCATTAATAACATGACAGCAGGATGCAGCCGTCTGCCCTTTGGATAGGTGCGCAGTGGCACTCGCCACCACGGCCTCCAAGAACTCTCAGTAGGTGTTTTTTTCATAACTTTAATACCTTAGTTTATATTAGTGTGTATGTTAGGTGTGTAAGTTTTTACTGAAAAACGGTGCAAATATATAATAATAATGTATAGTGTGCAAAAAAATAAGATTTAAAATAAATTAACATGTGTTTTCTTGATTACAGATGAGGGGGCTCCCCTGTTGGGGAGGGGATTTGAGTTTAAAGTTTAAAGTTTAGAGTTTAGTTTGTCAACTCAAAAACTCTCGTTACCGTATCTGTCTAAGGAGGTAACGGCGAAGTGAAGGCCCAGCAGGGTAGAGGACAGCAGGTTGTAATGGTATTCACAATCTGGTGTTACCATTACGATGTTAGCCGGGTCAGAGGTATCTACGGGCAGCTGTTTGCTGGCATAGATAACGTAGCGACAGCCCTCTACAGGATTCCACTTCAGGCAAGCGGTTGTAGCTCCTGTTCTTTCTTCCCTGACCTCAGGTGCAGCGGGCAATGTACTGCTTTGCCATGTCATAGGTGGCAGCAGGGCAGGGTAGGGATAATAGGCAGTCTTTACATAATCATAAAGGCCCTTGGTGTTCTCCGTCAGGAACTGACTGCGGAAGTAAGCTTGTCCTTGCAGACCCTGTTCACGGATATAGCAAAGCTCACGCTGGATAACGCCAAGGTCCCAGTCCTTCTCTCTGGGCGAAAGGAAGTAAATGCCCAAGCCAGGGACAATGGTGCGTCCGTAGCTGTTCTCCTGCCAGTCGGCAGCAAAGGGATAGAAGTGGTCTCCCTGGAAGTACATCATGGGGCAGAGCATATCCATGATACCGTCGCGCAGCCATCCCTGTGCATTCTGATAGACAGCCGCATAGGCATTCCAGCCGCGTGAGGAGAACCGGCGCATATCCTTGAACTTTCCAACGGGCGAGCAACTGAGCCTTACCCAGGGCTTCAAGGCCTTTATGGCAGCATGCGACTTGCGTACCATGCGGGTGATGTTGGCCCTTCGCCATTCACCTTTTGACTGCTTGCCGCCATATTTCCTATAGGTAGCCCCGTCGGGGAATCCTTCTGCATTTTCCGGGTAACGGATGTAGTCGAAGTGGATACCATCTACGTCATAGCGGCTTACAATCTCCTTGCAGATGCTTACCAGGTAATCATCAGCACCAGGCAGACCAGGGTCCAGATAATACATGTCGTTATGCTTCTTCAGTAGATCCGGATGTGTCTTTAGCAGACTCTTGGAGCCCAACTTGGCAGCGTCCTTTATCTTGAAGCTGGGAACCGTCACCACCCAGGCATGCAACTCCATGCCGCGTTTATGCGTCTCTTCTATGGCAAAGGCCAGTGGGTCGTAGCCGGGGTCTTTGTCGTACTGCCCTGTCAGACATACATCCCAAGGTTCAATCTTACTGGGGTAGATAACAGCGCCCCTGATACGTGTCTGCATAAAAACGGTGTTTATCTTGGCAGCCTTCAGCTGATCCAGAAGCTGGCAGAGCTCCTGCTTCTGTTGTTCGCGTTTCGTTGCCGATGTAGCCTTTATTCTGGGCCAGTCCAGTCCGCTAAGGGTTGTTAGCCATACACCGCGTACCTCGTATTTGGGTGAGGGGTTGGCGGGTGAAAACAGCTCCTGAGCTTGTACCCTTGAATTCGTGCTGAAAAAAGCTGCTGCAAGGGTGACGATAATATAAAATGAATATTTCATGCTACAAAGATACAAAAAAATGAATATTGAACGCCGAACTTTGAACATTTTTCGTATCTTTGCTATCGAAGATAGCGAACATACTCCGTCTCGGCATAAAAAATAAACGAGTTTTTTTTGTTCTGCTCTCGACTTTTCGTATCTTTGCTATCGAAGATAGCGAACATACTCCGTCTCGGCATAAAAAATAAACGAGTTTTTTTTGTTCTGCTCTCGACTTTTCGTATCTTTGCGGTGGATTAGAAAAAAAATAAGGTAAAAATAGATATGATTACATTTTGTATTGCATTGGCTTGTCTGGTGCTGGGATACTTTCTCTACGGTACGTTTGTTGAGAAGGTTTTTGGCCTGGACCCCAACCGCAAGACACCCTGCTACACGCGTCCCGATGGTTCAGATTATATTCCCATGCCCACATGGAAGGTCTATACTGTGCAATTCCTGAATATTGCAGGCACTGGTCCTATCTTTGGTGCCATGATGGGAGTCCTTTATGGTCCTGCCGCTTTTTTGTGGATAGTGTTAGGATGTATTCTGGGCGGTGCAATGCACGACTATATGGCTGGTATGATAAGCATTCGCCGGGACGGAATGGGACTTCCCGAGATCATCGGTGATGAGCTGGGCAGTACCTGTCGTTTGGTAATGCGTGTGGTAACGCTTGTGCTGATGATTTGTGTGGGAACCTCCTTTGTGCTGATTCCTGCCGGTCTGATGGACCAGTTGACGCTAAGGCTGTTTGGTGTTGCTGATACCAACTTAATCTGGACAGTTGTAATTCTTGTGTTTTATCTGGCTGTCACAGTATTCTCCATTAACAAGGTCATTGGAACTGTCTATCCGGTCTTTGGTGCTGCGTTGCTTATCATGGCAGTTCTTATAGGCGTGGGTATCTTCACACATGAGGGCAATATCCCCAGTATTACAGAGTCCTTTACAGATCATTACCCTGTTCCCTATACTCCCTTGTTCCCCGGTTTGTTTATTACCATTGCCTGCGGTGCTGTAAGTGGCTTCCATGCTACGCAGAGCCCTATGATGGCACGTTGCATTAAGAACGAGAAGTATGGCTTGCGTTGTTTCTACGGAGCCATGGTGACCGAGGGTGTGGTTGCTCTTATCTGGGCTGCTGCTGCCATGAAGTTCGTGGATATGATGGATATCGCAGGCTCTACGCCTTACGAGAAGCTCTATAATGCCATGACTGCCTGTGGAACGGTGAAGATGAACCCGGGTCTCTTGGTAGAAAGGATGTGCAACGATTGGTTGGGTAGCGCAGGACTTGTACTGGCTGTGCTGGGTATTGTGGCAGCGCCAATGAGCACAGGTGGTAGTGCCTTCCGTGCTGCTCGTATGATTGTGGCCGACTTCAGCCATTATGATCAGAAGCCCCTTGCCAAGCGTCTCCTGCTTACAGCTCCGCTGTTTGCCGTTGCCGTTGCCATGCTGAATGTCAGCAGCTTCAAGGTTCTGTGGCTTTATGTGAGCTGGTTCAATCAGGTACTGGCCACCTTTACCTTCTTTACTATTGCGCATTTCCTGCGCCATCGTACTGACGGAAAGGGTATTCTGCCCCGTTGGTCGTGGCTGATTGCCTACTTCCCAGCCGTGTTTATGTGCGCCGTTAGTGCCTGTTTTATCCTTATAGATAAGGAGAACGGCTTCGGCATGGAAACAATGACGGGTTACATCATTGGCGGAATCTTTACCGCAGTGGTGGCGATATGGTTTGCCATAAAGAACAAATAGAAATCTTTAAATCGTAAATAGTAAATCATCAAATCGTAAATAAATGTTAACCTTTACTTTTGCCCTGATTTCTCTGCTCCTGGGATATCTTATCTACGGAGCCATAGTTGACAAAGTGTTTGCACCCAAGGATCACACCTCTTCCATGCCTTGTTATACCAAGCGCGATGGGGTGGACTATATTCCCATTTCTCCTTGGAGGGTTTTCCTTATTCAGTTTCTGAATATTGCTGGTACAGGTCCAATCTTCGGTGCCATCATGGGTATCCTTTTTGGTCCTGCCGCTTATCTGTGGATAGTCTTAGGCTGTATCTTTGCCGGAGCTGTTCACGACTATATGTGTGGTATGATATGTGTCCGCAAGGGCGGCGTCTCTTTGCCAGAGCTGATTGGCGATGAGTTGGGTATGGGAATGCGTATCCTTATGCGTCTCTGTTCCCTGATTCTGCTGGTGTTGGTGGGAACCGTCTTTATCACCACTCCTGCTGCTTTGCTTGATAATATGATTCCCGACCAAGGTTGGCTCTGGAGCAACTGGTTCTGGATTGTTCTCATACTGTTCTATTTCCTTATTGCCACATTCCTGCCCATAGACAAACTGATAGGTAAGATTTACCCTCTGTTTGGAATGGCCCTGTTGATAATGGCATTGGGTATAGGATGGCACATCTATACGAGAGAGGGTTGGATGCCTGAGCTTACCGACCAACTTTTCGTCTCTCATCACCCTAAGGGATTGCCCATTTTCCCCATGCTGTGCATTACCATAGCTTGTGGTGCCATCAGTGGCTTCCACGGTACACAGAGTCCGCTTATGGCACGCTGCCTGACCAACGAGAAGTATGGTCGTCCTATCTTCTACGGCTCTATGATAACCGAGGGTATTGTTGCTCTTATCTGGGCTGCTGCCACCATCAAGTTTGCCAGCACCCTGCCAGGCGAGGCCGGCGCAACGGCTTACGAGAAGTTGGCCTCTTTGGGTAATCCTGCTATTGTGGTGAATGCCGTTAGTACCAGTTGGATGGGAACAATAGGTGCCGTCCTGGCTGTTCTTGGCGTGGTAGCTGCTCCTATCACCAGTGGCGATACTGCCTTCCGCAGTGCCCGCCTGATAGCTGCCGACTTCCTGCATATGGGTCAGAAGAATGTTTGGGCAAGGTTGGTACTTTGTCTGCCCCTCTTTGCTATCGCTACCTGTCTGATGTTTATGGACTTCAATGTTTTGTGGCGCTATTTTGCATGGTTCAATCAGACGCTGGCTTGTACCACTCTGTGGGCTGCAACGGTCTGGTTGGCCCGCAAGCGCAAGGCCTATTGTATCAGCCTTCTGCCAGCTATGTTCATGACTGTGGTATGTGTTTCCTATATTATAGTGGCTCCCGAGGGCTTTAGCTTACCTTATAATTGGGGCTTGATAGCAGGCCTTGTTATGATGGTTTGCTGTACGATGGGATTCTTTATCTGGAAGAATAATTTTAATAAACAATATAACCAAAACTGCCGCAGGCCTTAAAGCAGTTCTCTCATTGCAGAGTTAAAGGAGGCCTTATTACTATTATGAAAAAGAGTCTTTTGATGTTGTTATTCGCAGCGGTTTCTATGGGTTCTTATGCTCAGTTCGAGGAAGGAACCAAGTATGTGGGTGCATCTCTCACAGGTTTGAATCTGTCATATAGTAGTGGCGAAAAGTTTGGCTTGGGCCTGCAGGCTACAGCCGGATATTTCTTTGCTGATTCATGGATGGCTACGGGTCGTTTGGAGTACAATCACCAGTGGCAGTCAGCTCCTGCAAATGATCTTAATAGCGTAACCCTGGGTGTAGGAGCCCGTTATTATTTCCAGTCAAACGGTATCTTCCTGGGTGCTGGCTTGCAGTATTGTCATGCTGCTGTGAATGCAGATTATCTGCAGTTGCCTTTAGAGGTAGGTTACTGCTACTATCTGAACCAGCATGTCAGCATAGAGCCTGCCATCTATTTCGAGCCTTGTCTCAATAAGTTCTCAGATGGCACAAAGGTAGGACTTAAGGTAGGTCTTGGCTTCTATTTCTAAGCAGTTGATTCCTAAAAAAGAACCCCTTTTGGCAGTTTCCGACAGGTGCAGCCAGAAGGGGTTCTCTTTTTCTTAAACTTAGCGTTTCATCTGTTTGGTAAAGAATGTTACGGCCAGTTTTACAGCCTCTTCAGGATGAGGCCCGAACCCATGGTCGTAGCGGTCCAGCAGATGCCATTCGCTTCCCTTCCAAAGTTGGTGGAAGCGTAAGCCGTATGTATAAGGCACCGTGCGGTCAGCTGTTCCGTGTATGATGCAGGCAGGACCTTTGTAGCCTGCTGCTGTCTCATAAATGGGTAGCCAGAAAGCAGTAGTGATGTAGTCACGCCCCAAGCGGTGTCCCCAGACTTCTACATATTCTGGTGGGTCTAAAGGATCACCTTGGGTGTTAGGCTGACCGGCCACCAGTCCGCGGATAGCATCATCGCGCAATACGCCGGCAGGTGCCAGCAGCACCACGCCGCCCTTCAGCACCTTCTTTCCTAACTGACCTGCCAGCATAGCCGTAACGACACCTCCTTGCGAGTGGCCTGCTATGCCTATGTTCCCAAAGCGTCCGTCGGCTTTCACCCAGTTATAGACATGCAGGGCATCCTCAATCTCGTTGGGAATCGTCATCTGTTGGAAGTCTCCTTCGCTTTCCCCATGACCGTTGAAGTCGAAGCGGATGCTGGCAATGCCTCTTGCCTCCAATTCCTGGGCAATGCCACGTTCCAGTCCTCCGTTTCTGTTGCTAGTAAAGCCGTGGCACAGAATCACTATGGGACAATGTTTGGGCATTACGTCGGGAGTCTGTAGGTCAGCCACCAACTTGCCGTGGTCACCTTGGATTGTTACACGTTCCGTACGGGCATTGCAAAAGCTTGCCGTAAGCAGAAAGGCTATAGAGAGAAGTACGTGTTTCATGTTTCTTCTTTATTGTTTTCCTTCGCAAAAGTACACAAAAAGGACTAATCTGCCAAAATTATCCTCCCTCTTTTCCTCTTTTCCGGTGATATGCCTTTTCTCTGCCAGGGGAATAACCAAGGGTAGGGGAAAGGAATCAGGAAACGCCTTTTCCATGAATCCTTAGCAGTTTCTTCTTTATGTTTCCAGTACTTCAACGTGAGTACTCCAGTACTTCAACGTGAGTACTGCAGTACTTCAGCTTACGTACTCCAGTACTTCAAGCTAGATACTGAGTTCAAACCAGCTTCAGCCATAAAAAGGCTGGATTTTATACTCTAGACAGCTATCACTTTCCTTTCACTCTGCTTCTAGAGTGCTTCTAGAGTGCTTCGCGGGCTTGGGTAAGCCTTGGGTAGAGCTTGGGTAATAGAAGGCTGAGGGCTGAATATGACCTTCTCCCTGCTCTTCCGAGGGAGAGAGCCTCAATAAAATGACAGAAAAACCGAATCCGGCTCCAAGCCTCGTTTTGGGGGTTGAGGCGCCTCGATTGAACAGTTGAGGCGCCTCAAACGATCGATTGAGGCGCCTCAGCTTTTTTGAAGGTATTTCAAGAAAATTAGTTTTAGGGGCTGTTTTGCACCCTAAATTTGATAATCTTTATTTACCAAGTAATTTAATCTTGAGGTTCTTTATCATATCCTCTGTCATGCGGTCGAGGTCGTACTCTGGTTTCCAGCCCCATTCCTCGCGAGCACAAGTGTCATCCATCTTGTTGGGCCAGCTGTCGGCAATGGCCTGCTTGATGGGCTCGGGCTTGTAAATCATCTTGAAGCTGGGATAGTACTTGCAGATGGAGTGATAGATAATCTCGGGGTCGAAGCTCATAGCTGTTACGTTGAAGCTGTTACGATGCTTCAACTTGCTGGGGTCGGCCTCCATGATGTCTATCATAGCCTTCTGTGCATCTGGCATGTACATCATATCCATGTAGGTTCCCTCCTTGAGGGGGCAGACAAAGGTCTCGCCCTTAACGGCTGCGTAGTAGATTTCTACGGCATAGTCAGTAGTACCACCGCCGGGAAGGCTGAGGTGACTGATAAGACCGGGGAAACGTACGGAACGGGTATCAACGCCAAAGCGGGTGTAGTAGTAATCAGAGAGCAACTCGCCAGTAACCTTGGTTACACCGTAGATGGTGTTGGGACGCTGGATAGTATCCTGAGGAGTGTTGTCGTGTGGTGTGCTGGGACCGAAGGCTCCGATAGAGCTGGGAGTGAAGACGGCACAACCGAAGAGGCGTGCAACCTCCAGGCAGTTAACCAATGAACCGATACCTACGTTCCAACCCAACATGGGGTTCAACTCGGCAGTAGCACTAAGGATAGCTGCCAGATTGTAGATAGTGTCTATGTTGTACTTCTTGACGGCCTCTGCTATCTGCATAATCTGTGTAGAGTCTATACGCTCTATAGGGCCGCGCTCGTAAATTTCGCCTTTGAGGGGACGCAGGTCTGAGCAGACTACATTGGCGTCGCCGTAAATGTCACGCAGGTTGCGGGTGAGTTCAGAGCCTATCTGACCACCGGCTCCTACAATGAGAATTCTTTTCATATTATAGATTTATTGTATTTTAACCCTGTCGCCCCTCAACGGGGAGAACTTTTATCGTAGGGGCTTTTATTTTTCTATTTCGTTTCTTACCTTCTTGAAGGCCTCGATACACTTGTCAAGGTGCTCACGCTCGTGTGCAGCAGAAATCTGTACACGGATACGAGCCTGACCCTTTGGAACTACGGGGTAGTAGAAACCTGTAACGAAGATGCCTTCCTCCTGCATCTTGGCAGCATACTGCTGGCTCTTGGCAGCGTCGTAGATCATAACGGCGCAGATGGCACTCTCAGAGGGCTTGCAGTCGAAGCCTTCCTCCTTCATGCGGCGCAGGAAATAGTCGGTGTTCTCGTGCAGCTTGTCCTGAAGGGCGCTGCTCTCGCTCATGAGTTCGAACATGCGGATACCTGCTGCAACCAAGCCGGGAGCCATAGAGTTAGAGAAGAGGTATGGACGGCTACGCTGACGCAGCATGTCTATAATCTCCTTCTTACCTGTTGTGAAACCACCCATAGCACCACCGAAGGCCTTACCCAGAGTACCGGTCAGAATCTCAATCTTACCACGCAGGTTGTAACGCTCTGTTACACCACGACCCGTCTTACCAACAACACCGGCACTGTGGCTCTCGTCAACCATTACCATGGCATCGTACTTCTGAGCCAACTCATAGATCTTGTCCAAGGGGCAAACATTACCGTCCATAGAGAAGACACCGTCTGTTACGATAACACGGAAACGGTTCTTCTGGGCAGCCTTCAGCTGCTCTTCGAGGTCGGCCATATCAGCATTGGCATAACGATAACGCTGAGCCTTGCAGAGGCGAACACCGTCGATGATAGAGGCGTGGTTCAGGGCATCAGAGATGATAGCATCCTGATCTGTGAGCAGAGGCTCGAAAACACCACCATTAGCATCGAAGCAAGCAGCGTAGAGGATAGTGTCCTCTGTGCCGAAGAACTCAGAAATCTTCTGCTCGAGTTTCTTATGAAGATCCTGACATCCGCAGATGAAACGTACACTGGCCATACCGAAGCCGCGTTCATCCATTCCCTTCTTGGCAGCCTCAATCAGTTCCTTGTTACCAGCAAGGCCCAGATAGTTGTTGGCGCAGAAGTTAAGGCACTTCTTGCCCTTGACCAGAATCTCAGCTCCCTGAGGGCTCTCAATGATGCGCTCGTTCTTGTACAAACCAGCTGCCTCAATTTCAGCCAGTTCCTTCTTCAGATGCTCTTGAAATTTTGTATACATGACGAAATATATTTTAAAGTTATTCTTTCTCTCAAAGTTGGTATAAAATGATGTTTTCCTTGACTCCAGGTCAATTCAGGTATGCAAAGTTACACTTTTTCTGAATACGTTGTTATCACGATGTTAACTTTTTTTCTTTTTTTAGGTATTTTCCCGTATAGCTTTGCTTACATTCTGCTATTTCCTCGGGTGTGCCGCATGCTACGATGTTTCCTCCGGCCTCTCCGCCTTCAGGACCTAAGTCTATGATGTAATCGGCACACTTGATAATCTCCAAGTTATGCTCGATAATCACTATGGTATGTCCGCGCTCTATCAATGCATCAAAGGATGCCAGCAGTTTCTTTATATCATAGAAATGAAGACCTGTTGTAGGCTCGTCGAAGATGAAGATGGTGGGCTGCTGCTTCTCCATTCCCAGATAGTAGGCCAGCTTGACACGCTGGTTCTCACCACCTGAGAGGGTAGAGGAGGACTGTCCCAACTTGATATAGCCCAGACCAACATCCTGTAGGGGCTTGAGCATGGAGACAATCTTCTTCTGCTTATGTTCTGTGAAGAACTCAATGGCCATGTTGATGGTCATGTTCAGGACATCATTGACGTTCTTGCCTTCATACTGGACTTCTAAGATATCTTGCTTGAAGCGCTGACCATGACAGCTCTCACATTCCAGAACAAGGTCGGCCATAAACTGCATCTCTACGGTGACGGTTCCTTCTCCCTTACATTCCTCGCATCGTCCGCCATCAGTATTGAAACTGAAGTAGGCTGGGGTATAGCCCATCTGCCTGGCAAGGGGCTGGTTGGCAAAGAGCTTGCGGATCTCGTCCCACGCCTTGACATAGGTGACAGGGTTGGAGCGTGTGCTTTTGCCAATAGGGTTCTGATCAACGAACTCTACGTGCTTAACCATATTCATATCGCCCTGCAGTTCCAGGAACTCGCCCGGTCGTTCTGCCACCTCGTCCATGTGACGCTTCATGGCATTGTAGAAGATATCACGCACAAGTGAACTCTTGCCGCTACCGCTGACACCCGTGACGCAGGTCAGCACATTCAGGGGGAAGCGGACATCGATGCCCTTCAGGTTATTGGCACGCGCTCCCTTAACCATGATGTAATTGTTCCATAGTCTTCGAGAGGATGGTACCTCTATGCGGTCTTCTCCGCTCAGGAAAGCCAGGGTGTGGGAATTGTTCTGATTACTCTGATTACTCTGAGTATTCAGATTATTGGGGACACCCTGCCATACCACATTTCCACCCAATCGTCCTGCCTCTGGGCCTATGTCTATAATCCAGTCGGCAGCACGCATGATATCCTCGTCATGCTCTACTACAATGACGGTGTTGCCTAGGTCGCGTAACTCCTTCAGTACATGGATGAGTCGGTCGGTATCCCGACTGTGAAGACCAATGCTGGGCTCGTCCAATATATAAAGACTACCTACCAGACTGCTGCCCAGAGAGGTTGCCAGGTTGATACGCTGACTCTCTCCACCAGAGAGTGAATTGGAAAGGCGGTTCATGGTCAGATAGCCTAAACCAACATCCAGGAGGAAGTGCAGGCGGTTCTTGATTTCTGTAAGAATACGGTTGGCAATCTGCTGCTCGTGTTCGGTCAGCTGCAGGTTTTCTATCCAAGGGAGTAGCTCTGTTACGGGCATCTCCACCAGTTCAGAAATGCTCTTACCGCAAATCCTGACATAGTTGGCCTCAGGCTTCAGGCGTGTGCCGTGACATTTGGGACAGGTGGTCTTGCCTCTGTAGCGGGCCAGCATAACGCGGTTCTGAATCTTATATTGTCCCTGGCGGAGCATCTCAAAGAACTCGTCTATGCAAAGCATGCCCCATTCCTTCTCCTCGGGTGATAGCTTCCAACCCTCAGGTATCTTTATGCCCTCTGCTGTCTTGGGGCTATGCTGAATAGGACTGCCGTGCCAAAGCCAGTCTTTCTCGTCCTGCGTCAGTTCGAAGTAAGGCTTGAAGATTGGGAATCCGCGTTCTGAATTGAAGCGGATGAACCAGTTCTTCCATTCTGCCATCTTCTCGCCTCGCCAGCAAACAACGGCACCGTCATACACGCTGAGGGCACTGTTAGGAATGACAAGGTGTTCGTCTATACCCATAATCTTGCCAAAGCCCTCGCATTCAGGACAGGCTCCGGCAGGGGAGTTAAAGGCAAACATATTGTCGGAAGGTTCCTCGAAAGTCATGCCGTCGGCCTCGAAACGAGTGCAGAAAGATACCGTCTCTCCGCTGGGGAGGTATTGCAGCATCATCTCTCCGCCACCTTCATAGAATGCCGTCTCGGTAGAATCTACCAGTCGGGCTATGGTATCTTTCTCGTTCTTGGCAGACAGGCGGTCCACTATCAGATAGACATCATCCTGGGGCTGAGGCTGGTATTCGTCGATACGTACCACCTCGCCGTTTACCAACAGACGGCTGAAGCCCTGTTGCTGTAAGATACTGGCGCTAGCCTTGGTGCGACAAAGCACCATCAGCTTGGTGCCTTCCTCGTGGGAAAGCATATTGCGTACCACATCCTCTGTGGTGTGCTTCTTGACCTCTGTTCCACTGATGGGACTGAAGGTGCGACCTATTCTGGCATAGAGCAGACGCAGGTATTCATAAATCTCGGTGCTGGTGCCAACCGTACTACGTGGGTTACGACTGGTAACCTTCTGTTCTATGGCTATGGCAGGTGGGATACCCTTGATGTAGTCACATTCGGGCTTGTTCATCCTGCCTAGGAACTGGCGGGCATAAGAGGAGAGGCTCTCAACATAACGTCTCTGCCCCTCTGCATAAAGAGTATCAAAGGCAAGGCTACTCTTACCACTACCGCTCAAGCCTGTTATGACAACAAGTTTGCCGCGTGGTATCTCCAAGTCAATATGCTTCAGATTATTAACCCTTGCCCCTTTTATCTTTATGCTATTCTCCATGTCTAATTTTCTGTTAACAGTCGGCTAAACCGACTGTCGCTCTAATCTCTAATCCCTAATCCAAAGTCGTTACTTCGTTATCTCACCACAAAGATTGCTGTCCATCATCTCCTGCATGCGTTTCCTGGGCAGTTTGTGACCCAAAAGGAACATCAACTTGGTGATGGCACACTCAGGTGTGCTGTCATAACCGCTTACTACGCCGGCTTCAATCAAAGGCAGGCTGGTCTCATAAAGTCCCATGTGAACACATCCTGCCTGACATTGTGTAATGTTCACCAGCAAGAGGCCTCTGCTATTGGCATCCTTCAGCTCTTCTTTGAACCATTCTAGTTGGGGCGCGTTTCCTGCACCAAAGGTACGGATGACAACGGCTTTCAGACCTGGGATGTTCAGAACGGAGTGTACCAGACTTCTCTGTATGCCAGGGAAGAGTGTCAGCACCACCACGTTGGGGTCCACCAGATAATGTGGCTTGAAGGGCTTCTTGGGATCTGGCTTGCGGATAGCAGCCTCGTTGAACTTGATGTGCATGCCGGCTGTGGCCAAATCCGGATAGTTGAAAGAGCGGAAGGCGTTGAACTGCTCGGCGTTGATCTTCGTCGTGCGGTTGCCTCGCATCAGTTTCTCCTTGAAGTAGATGCAGACCTCAGGCACAACGGGTGTTCCGTCTTCGTGCTGGGCCGCAGCTATCTCTATGGCGGTAATGAGGTTTTCCTTACCGTCTGTACGAAGTGTTCCTATAGGCAGCTGTGAACCTGTCAGGATGACTGGCTTTCCCAGATTCTCGAGCATGAAGCTCAGGGCAGAAGCTGTGTAAGCCATGGTGTCTGTCCCGTGCAGGATAACAAAGCCGTCAAATAAATTATAATTGCTCTCGATAATCTTTACCAGGCTGCCCCAATGCTCCAGTCCCATGTCGCTGGAATCAATAGGTGGGTCAAAGGTAAAGGCGTGAATCTTGTAGTCAAAACGTTTCAGCTCAGGAACTTCATCTAAGATAAGGTTGAAGTTGAAGTTCTCTAAGGCTCCTGTCTCAGCATTCTCCCTCATTCCAATGGTTCCTCCTGTGTAGATGAGGAGTACGCTGGGTCTATGTGTCTTAATAGTACTCATGTTTAAAATAAATGATGGCAAAGGTACGAAAATTTCACTGAAATGAGCGAAGAACAATTGGATTTATATAAAAAGAACGTATATTATTAGGAAATGTATAGATTTTTTTTGTATTTTTGTGGCGATATGAAGAACAAATGGTTTATTCTGCTGCTTCTTATAGCAGTATCGGCAGTAGCTCAAAATCCCAAGAGGGAGTTTAGAGGAGCTTGGATTCAGAGTGTTAATGGTCAGTTTCAGGGCATGGGTCGTGACCGTATGCAACAGGTATTGACAAGTCAGCTGAACGAACTTCAGAAGGATGGTATCAATGCTATCTTCTTTCAGGTAAGATGCGAGGGCGATGCCCTGTATCCCAGTGAGTTGGAGCCATGGAGCCGTTATCTGACAGGACAGCAGGGTACACCTCCCAATCCTTATTGGGATCCCTTGCAGTGGATGGTAGAGCAGTGTCATGCCCGCCAGATGGAACTGCATGCCTGGATTAATCCTTATCGTGCCAAGACCAAGGGAACTATGGCATTGGCTAATACACATGAGTACTTCCGCCATCCTAATCACTTCTTTGATTACGACGGGCTGATGCTCTTTGATCCAGGTTATCCTGAAAACCGTAACTACATCTGTCAGGTGGCTTGCGACATTGTCCGTCGCTATGATGTAGATGGTATTCATATCGATGATTACTTCTATCCTTATCCTGTGGCTGGCTTGGCTATCCCGGATGATAACTCCTATGCTCTTTACGGACGTGGAATGGATCGCGCTGAATGGCGTCGTCAGAATGTAAATCAGTTTGTAGAGCAGATGTGCCGTCAGATTAGGGAAGTGAAGCCTTGGGTTAAGTTCGGCGTTTCTCCATTCGGTATCTACCGTAATCAGAAGAATGATCCCAACGGCAGTGCCACCAACGGCTTGCAGAACTATGATGACCTCTATGCTGATGTGCTGAAGTGGGTAGAAAACGGATGGGTGGACTACAATATCCCTCAGCTATACTGGGAGATTGGCCACAGTGCCGCAGATTATGAAACGCTGATCAACTGGTGGAGTGCCCATGCCGGTCGTCGTCCTCTTTATATCGGACAGGATGTACTACGTACTGTAAAGGCTCCGGATCCTCAGAATCCTGCTTCTCATCAGATGCCTCGCAAGTATATGCTTCAGCGCAGTCTGCCTGGTATCTTCGGTAGTTGCCAGTGGTATGCTGCTGCCGTATGCGAGAATCCCGGCAACTACGGAACCATGTTGCAGCAGGTTTACCACAGCACTCCTGCATTGCAGCCTAAGATGCCTTGGATTGACAACAAGGCTCCCGGCAAGCCTCGTAAGACTGCTATCATCTGGACTGAGGACGGACCTATCCTCTTCTGGACAGCTCCAAAGGCCAAGACCGTTATGGATGAGGCTGTACAGTATGTTGTATACCGTTTCATAAAAGGCGAGAAGATAAATCTGGAGGATCCCTCTCATATCCTCTGTATTACTCGTGAGACGAATCTCCCTCTGACCTATCAGGGAGGAAGTTCGCCATATGTTTACGTAGTAACAGCCTTAGACCATGTACAGAATGAGTCTAAGGGGGCTAAGAAAAAGGTTAAGTTATGAAATCAAAAAGTTTCTTATACATCTGTCTGATTACATCTGTCTTCTGTTCTTGCGTTGATAAGAAGGGACAGACTGACGGGAAGGATTTGGCAAGGACTGAACAACAGGTAAGTGAACACCGTATGAAGGAATATAACCTTACGGACAGTGTTACCCTGGGAAGTCATTTGTATGTGTACACCATTCACCGCCAGGCTGATGATTCACTGAAGGTGGTGGTAGATGAGAATGGCGATAAGTTTGTGGATAATTACTACGACCTGACAATCCTCAAGGACGGAGGTAATTTCTTCCGCCGTCGTTTTACGAAGGCTTCGTTCGCTTCACAGTTGGATGATAACTTCCGTAAGAACGGTATCCTTGACGGATTCCGATTTATGTCTGCCAAAGAAGGAAAGCTCACCTTTGGCGTTTGTGTTAGTTTCCCGGAGAGTGATATGCTGACGCCCTTTGTGCTTACAATTGGTCCTGACGCAAGTTTCACGTTGGAGCCTGATACGGCTCCGGATATGGAGGAAGACGATACGTCAGTCTGAAAAGAACTTGGCTACATCCATCATGCCGGGCAGTACAATATCTGCGCCGGCATTTTTTAGCACTTCATCTTTCAATGGACCTGTATTAGCTGCTATGGTGAAGATGCCGGCAGCATGTCCCGCTTGTACACCTAAGGGCGCATTCTCCACAACAATGCCTTCCTCTGGTTTAATACCGGCTTTCTGCAAACCTTTCAGATAAGGTTCGGGGTAGGGCTTGCCCAGTTTGACGTCAAAGCCTGTCACCATCAATTCTTGATGGAAGAAGCCTGGGTAGCTACGCTCCAGCTTCTCTAAGAGGGAAGTCTGTGCGCTGCCAGTAACCAATACAATCTTCAGACCTTTTGCCTTGACGGCCTGGAGTGTTTCCAGGGCACCTGGCATGGGCTTTGCTTCAGGGCATGAGTTAAATACCTTGCTCTTGGATGCGTAGATGAACTGTTTCTCTTCTTCTGTAGCATCTCTGCCCCAGAAGCGTTGTGCCAGCATGTTGATGGTGGCACTGCCTGTCCGGCCTTCGTTCATATACACTTCCTCGGGTGTCATGGCCAGACCAAATTCTGTCATTGCATGACTCCAGGCGTAAGCATGGTTCGGCATGCTGTCAAACAGCACACCGTCCATATCAAACAGGACGGCTTTTAACCGTCCTGTTAATTCAAAATTATTTAATTCAAAATTCAAAATAACCTCCTTGTTAATGAACTGCTATAGTTTTTGCGTTTGGTTGTACTGATGATGGAGCCAATTACTCTTCGCAGATCCTGACAATCTGCAAATAAAGAAGAGAATTCATCATCCGTAATATAACCAGTACGATGTAGTAACAGGATCCGGTACTTTGTTTCGTTCCCTTCTTTTAAGGAAATGTTAGTTTATGAACAAAGTCATCGTTAGATTCTGCAGCTATTGCTTCGCTGGCATTAGCACCAATGGACGTCCCACTTCAAAGAACCTGTTTGCTCATTACCATTTCGTGTCGTTCTTCTCTCAAATACTTGTATAGGTTAACGATACGAACGGAGAAGTTGAGTGCTTTGGTGATAAGAGGATTTTCCTCCATGTCACGATAGCAGGATTCTTCACCTTTCAATGTTTCGTTCATTGCGAAGCCCTAGTTGAATCTTTAATTTTGAATTTTGAATTAACTGTTAAGTCTTCCCTTAATAGCTTCTGTCTCTTTTTCGTATCCGGGTTTGCCAAGGAGGGCAAACATATTCTTCTTGTAAGCTTCTACACCGGGCTGGTTGAAGGGGTTAACGTTCAACAACAGACCGCTGATACCGCAAGCCTTCTCGAAGAAGTAGATAATCTGACCCAGGTTGTACTCGTCGAGGCGGGGAACAATCAGACGCATGTTGGGAACACCACCGTCAACGTGTGCCAACTGTGTACCCAGCTCAGCCATCTTGTTCACCTCGTCAACACGCTTGCCAGCCAGGAAGTTCAGGCCATCCAGATTCTCCTCGTCGCTGGGGAAGAGCAGCTTGTGCTCAGGCTCCTCAATGCTTACTACGGTCTCGAAGATGGTACGCTCACCTTCCTGAATCCACTGACCCATAGAGTGGAGGTCGGTGCTGAAGTCTACAGCAGCAGGGAAGATACCCTTGCCTTCCTTACCTTCAGACTCTCCGTAGAGCTGCTTCCACCATTCGTTCATGAAGTGAAGCTTGGGCTGGAAGTTCACCAGGATCTCAATCTTCTTGCCCTCCTGATACAGAGCGTTACGTACGGCTGCGTACTGGGCGCTGATATTCTCGCTGAAAGGAACACTGGGCGCTGTTGCCTGTTCCATGTCGGCAGCACCCTTTACTAACTTGGCAATATCGAAGCCAGCTACGGCGATGGGCAGCAGACCAACAGGAGTAAGAACGCTGAAGCGACCACCTACATTATCGGGAATGATAAAGCTGGTGTAACCCTCCTTGTTAGCGCAAGTACGGGCAGCACCTTTCTTGGCGTCTGTAATGGCAACGATAACCTTACGTGCCATATCCTTACCGCGTTGCTCCTCGCATTGCTTCTTCAGCAGACGGAAGGCCAATGCTGTTTCTGTAGTAGTACCGCTCTTGCTGATATTGATAACACCAAACTTCTTGTCTTTCAGATATTCTGTCAGTTCATACAGATAATCCTCGCCGATGTTGTTACCGGCAAACAGAATGGTGGGATTCTCTCCGTTGTTGGTGAGCCACTGGAAGCTGTTGCTCAGTGCCTCAATCACAGCACGTGCACCCAGGTATGAACCACCGATACCAGCTACGACAACGGTGTCGCAGTTCTCGCGCAGTGTCTGAGCACACTCCTGCAGTTCAGTCATGAACTCAGCAGTGATGCTGCTGGGAAGGTGCAACCAACCCAGGAAATCGTTACCGGCACATGTGCCGTTCTCCAATGCTTGCTGTGCCTCTGCTATTTTGCCTTCGAAGGCAGCAACTTTATCGGCACTAACCAATGCCTTTGAGATGTCTAACTTAATCATAATATATAACCTTTAAACCTTTGTTGTTGAAATAATCCTTATAACATCTGTGATGTGACCGTGTTATAGCGGCAATTACCTATACCTTATATATAAAAGAAGGATAATGTCAGCTTAACACCTCACACAGTTTCTTGATCTCTCTTTCAGGACGGGCCCGCTCGTACAAGATGTTGTACACAGCATCAACAATAGGCATATCAACGCCAATGTGCTGTATGATGTCCTTCATACATTTACAGCCGTAGTAACCCTCGGCAACCATCTCCATCTCCAACTGTGCGCTCTTCACGCTGTAGCCTTGTCCGATCATGGTACCGAAGACACGGTTTCGACTGAAATGAGAGTATCCTGTAACCAGAAGGTCGCCCATGTAAACCGTATTGGTAATGTTACGTTCAATGGGGTAGATGGTATTCAGGAAGTTCTTCATCTCGCGGGCTGCATTGCTGATAAGGACGGCCTGGAAGTTGTCTCCGTACTTCAGTCCGTGACAGATACCTGCCGCTATGGCGAATACATTCTTCAGAACTGAAGCATATTCAATTCCTATTACGTCATTGCTGGTGCTGGTCTTGACATAATCGCTGGCCAGCATCTGGGCAAATGCGTCGGCCTTTTTCTGGTCGGCACATCCTATGGTAAGATAGGTAAGACGGTTCATGGCAACCTCCTCGGCATGACTGGGACCGCCTATTACTGCCAGGTTCTCTTCGGGTACGTTATATTCCTGATTGAAGTAGTCAGAACATATAACATTCTCGTCTGGTACAATACCCTTGATGGCAGTAACAATGAACTTGTTATCCAGTCTGGTATGAAGTTTGCGCAGATGTCCTTTCAGATAGGGCGATGGAGTGACAAATATAAGCGTGTCAGCCTCTTCTACCACCTCGTTGATGTCGCTGCTGAAGTTGATTCTCTTAACATCAAACAGGACACTGGTCAGGTAGGCGGGATTGTGCTTTAGACGCTTGAAGTCCTCAATACGGTCGTCTCTGCGCAAATACCACCAAATGCTGTCGTTCTTCTCCAACAGCATTTTGGCTATAGCGGTTGCCCAGCTACCTCCGCCCAATACGGCTATTTTTCCTAAACTGTCCAAGTTGCTATCGTATCTTGGCTGGGTTTCTCAATTTCCAGCTTATATTTTTTAACAATTTCTATAATCTGCTGCTGAATCTTGGCAGGGGCTACACCTTGCAGTGTGCTTACCAAGTTGTATCCTGCCTTACGCAGGATGGGGATAATCTCGGCGGGGATGCCTTTCTCAAGGAACAGCTCATCCTTGTCGCGTGGAGCCTTCACTTCGGGCTTCATCTGTGGGAAGAGCATTACCTCACCAATCTGGAACTTACCAGTGAGCAGCATTACCAGACGGTCGATGCCGATTCCTATACCAAAGGTAGGAGGCATACCGTACTGAAGGGCGCGCAGGAAGTCCTGATCAATAATCATGGCCTCATCATCACCCTTTTCTGATAAGCGCATCTGCTCCTTGAAGCGCTCCTCCTGATCGATGGGATCGTTCAACTCTGAGTAGGCATTAGCCAACTCCTTTCCGTTTACCATCAACTCAAAGCGCTCAGTCAGACCGGGTTTGCTACGATGCATCTTTGTAAGGGGTGACATCTCAACAGGGTAGTCGGTAATGAAGGTGGGCTGGATGAAGGTACCTTCGCAGGTCTCACCGAAGATCTCGTCAATGAGCTTACCCTTACCCATGGTCTCGTCAACCTCTATGTTCAGTTTCTTGGCAACCTCACGGATCTCATCCTCGTTCATGGGATAGAGGTCGTAACCGGTCTTCTCCTTGATGGCATCCAGAATGGGCAGACGACGGAAGGGAGCCTTGAAAGAGATAACCTTGCCGTCAATCTCAACCTCAGGCTTACCATTAACAGCTGTACAAATCTGCTCCAGCATATTCTCTGTAAAGGTCATACCCCAGTTCAGGTCCTTGTAGCTGATGTACAGCTCCATGCAGGTGAACTCGGGGTTATGGGTCTTGTCCATACCTTCGTTGCGGAAGTTCTTGCCCATCTCGTAAACGCCTTCAAAACCGCCTACAATCAGACGCTTCAGGTACAGCTCTGTAGCTATACGCATGTACATATCCTGGTTCAGAGCATTGAAGTGTGTCATGAAGGGACGGGCACTGGCACCGCCGGGGATGTTCTGCAGAATAGGAGTGTCAACCTCTGTATAGCCTGCATTGTCCAAGATGCTACGCATGGTGCGGATAATAGTGGCACGCTTCAGGAAGGTTTCCTTAACACCGTTGTTTACTATCAGGTCAACATAGCGCTGACGATAACGGAGTTCAGGATCGTCGAATGAATCGAATACATTTCCTTCAGCATCAGTCTTGACAATGGGCAGGGGCTTCAGGCTCTTGCTCAGTACTGTCATCTCCTGAACGTGAACACTAATCTCACCTGTCTTAGTGCGGAATACATAACCCTTTACACCAATGAAGTCACCCAAATCCAGGCACTTCTTGAAGACGATATTATAGAGGTCCTTGTTCTCGTCGGGACAGATGGCATCACGCTGCACATAAACTTGGATACGGCCTTTGGAGTCCTGCAATTCGGCAAAAGCAGCCTTACCCATGATACGCTTGCTCATGATACGACCAGCCACGCTAACTATGGGGCTGTTCTCGGGTGTGGCTGTCTCACGAACATCATTGCCTTCCTCGTCCTTGCCAATGATGGGCAGGTCAACGAAGTCCTTTATGATGTCTGTGCTCCATGCTGTTACGGGATATTCTGCTGCGGGGTAGGGGTCGATACCCAGGTCGCGCAGTTGCTGTAAGTTGTTTCTGCGAACAATCTCCTGTTCGCTCAGTTCCAGTATATTCATTTTGTTTCTAACCTTTATAAAGTGGGTGCAAAGGTACAACAATTCTTACAATTACCCAACTATGTTGGGGTAAAATCTCATTTTGCCACCTTCTTGCCATTGATGATATAGATGCCTTTTCCTTGTTGTGAACTGATTCTCTGGCCATTCAGATTATATGCGGGGCCCTGCTCTGTTTGTTCAACAGGATTCATCAGCCCGTCTGTTTCTACTTTGTACATTTTGCTGTTCATAATGATGAAGCCAAAGGCAAGGTCGATGTCTTGTTTTGCGATGTAGTTTCCTTGCAATTCCCATCCTCTTATTGGGCTCCATCCTTGGCATCCGTTTTGTCTGGCTGCAATCCTAACGGTATAACAGCCATCTTCCAGTTCTTCTGGCAGATTGCCGCTGAAGTTAAAAATTCTGCTTGAAAATTGATAATGTGCGATGGGGGAGCTTATTTTCTGAGGTTCTCCAAAAGCGGTTGCCAAAGTGTTGGCTTCATTGTAGGCAATCATAGATAATTGTCCAATAAACGAATTATCCCCAAAGTTTGCCAGGTTGGTCATCTGCATTTCTATGTGTCTTGTCTTAGGGTTGAAGGCTATAACTTCCATGTTCGTTACCTGTATGTTAGAGGTGTCTTTTGGCAATTCCTCATCTCCACCTTTGTGGTAGATAATCTTGCCATCTTCCAGCCAGAAGGGGATGTAGATCTCTTCCTGGAATTTTCCGGATTCCATCTTATATCCTGTTACCTTTCCCCATTCCAGATAGCCGGATTGGTTGGCTGCCAGATAGAGGCGGTACTTGCCGTCCTCCAGGTAGTCGGGTAGTTCTCCTGTAAAGGTGTATGCTTTCTGCAGGTAGTAGCCATACGTCAGATTGCTTATATTGGCAACGTCTCCGAATTTGGCAAGGATATTGCCTTCGTCATCTGCTACAGCCATACGTATTGTTCCTGTGAAGGTTTTGGGGGCAAAGTTCATGGGCCATGAGGCTCTTACAGCAACAGAGAGATCTTCTAGATCCTCGCCTACATTCATGAAGTCGGAAACCATGATGTTAGGTGTATAGCTTTCTGTGACGGAAGTAACGGTAAGTATTTGGGGCGATGGATAGGTTACTGTCTCTGATGTTTCGCTATTGCTTGCCTTGCTACGTATAACCACTGTATAGTCACCCTCTCCTATGGTATGAGGTAAAGTTGCCTTGATGGAGAAATTGTTAGTGAAGCCGTAGCTGAAGGGAAGGCCGTTTATCTTTTGGCTGGTTCCAACAAGGGTCTCTGTTCCGTTCTCGCTTTCCAGATATACCTCAATTTTGCCTGTGAATGTCTTGTAACTGAAGTTGTACAGTTTCATTGTTACATCGAAAGAGAGAATAGGTAGTTTGGGATTGATTCTGGCTGTGGAGAGAACTACATCATTGGCCTGCAAGAAGTATCCGTTATCTTGCTTTTCGTTGTCTGGCTGGATGAAAATGATGGCCTCATGTTCCTTCGAGAACTCCACACCGTCAGCATCCAAGCTGCTTAGCTTGAAGTAATTGTCGCAGTATCCTTCCCAACCCCAGTTGACGTGGTAGAAGGGATATCCGTCCTCATCAGCCTTGTAGCCGTCAAGGATAAAGGAGTGTCCGCCTTCTACGGGTGATACGGCTGCATAGATGATGGGGCGTGGACTTCCTGCGTTCAGCTCATTTAGCATCAGCGTCTGCCACTCGTTGGTAGTCATATAATCCTTTTGGATGTTGGCAATGTCCGGGTCGTAGCCGAAGTTCTCTACTAGTGCGTTCACTTGGTTAGTGCTGCTGGCAGAACTTCCTTTCAGACCAAAGTTCATCTTTGCTGCTGCGGCACAGGCATAAAGCAATTCGGCAACAGCGTTATTCTCTGTCTCGGAGGCACCATTGTAGTATTGGTTGCGCATGTTGGGCCAGTCGAAATGAAAGTTCGAAAGGTCTTCCTTGATGGGTATGCCTAAGCTTTGGGTTGCATAGTCAACCTCGCCTTTGGCAGAGTCTGGGTACTGGTAGTACCGCATGGTCTGAGCTGTCGTAACGGCAACGCATCCTGTGATGCAGCGTTCTCCTTGCCATTCGGGGCACCTGTTGTTGAAGGGGGCGGCTTGTCCCCATTCTGTAGTCAGCAGAGGACCGACCTGTTCCTGTATGCCTTCTGTGTTTCTTCTTGTCAGCCTTAGAGGCTTGCCGCTTGTCAGTGCCTCGTATTCCTTGGCATAGCTATTTAACAGTTCCCGCATGCCGGCAGGGATGTTGTCTGCGTCCAAGCCCTTTGTTTGCGAGAAGCCTAAGACGGGAGTCATCCTTTCGTCGGCCGAGATAACGGCAAAACCGTCAGCTCCAGCATCGCAAACATAGAAAGCATCCTGCTGGTTATCCAGTAGCTTGGATGCAGAAATAATCCGATGTGTCTTGGCTTTCTTTGCTCGTGCTTGGTTTCCCCGTCTTGTGGGAACGTTAAGTATGGAGTCGGCAATATGTTGCACATCTTCCATCTTGCGCTGTTGAGCCATTCCGGATACTAATCCCAGTAGCCAGCATGTTAGTATAAGGATAGTTTTGTTCATCGGCTTTGTTTCTTAGGTCTAAAGTCTCAATCATTACTTTTGAAGAATAACGGGCTGGTTATCACCAAACAAAAATACAAATTACCCTCAAGATTACTATATTCTTTCTGTTTCTTTAACAGATTTTTAACGTTCTTCTTGTTCCTTTTTTGTAATTTTGGGCCGCAAAATGGAAGAAACGGTTGTTTTTGTCGAGGATAGAGAGCTTGGTCGCATAAAATTGCGAAGCAATAGTCGTGCCAGACGGTTTGTTTTCCGTTGTACGGAAGAGGGCCTTGTGTGTACCCTCCCTGCCAGGGCTCGTCACTCGGATTTGCTCAGGGCTATAGAACAATTGCGCCCTCGTCTGAAAGCTATGCAGGAGCGTGCGTTAGTGCATCGTTCCCACCAACAGCATTTCACCCCCGAACAGAAAGAGGCACTGCGTAAGCAGGCTCAACTCACTCTTCCGTTGCGTCTGCAGTCTCTTGCAGCTGCCAGAGGCTTGCGTTTTCAGAAGGTCAGCATCCGCAAAAGCCGTACCCGCTGGGGCAGCTGTAGCAGTAAGGGTAATATTAGTCTTAGTCTGTACCTGATGCTCCTTCCGCCTCACCTGCAGGATTACGTCATGCAGCACGAACTGACTCATTTGGTGGAGATGAATCACGGTCCTCGTTTCTGGGCGTTGCTGGATGAGGCCACAGCGGGTAAGTCTCTTTTGTTGCGGGCTGAACTAAAGAAATACTCGAAATCTGTTTTCTAACCGTTGTTATGGCAAGACGTTTCTTTCTTTTGCTGGTTGTTTTTTGGGCTGCTTCCCGGATTCTGGTTGGGGCACAGAAAATCATGTGGTACAATGTGGAGAACGTTTTTGATACGCAGCATGATTCGTTGAAGAACGACTGGGATTTCCTTCCTGAAGGCTCTTATCATTGGACGCCTTGGCGCTATTGGCGTAAGTTGGATAATATCTCGCGTGTGATAGCCGCTGTGGCAGAACAGGGCGGATGGCCTATGATGGTGGGTATGTGCGAGGTAGAGAACGATACCGTCTTGCGCGACCTTACCCTTCGTAGTCCTTTGCGTGCTGCCAAATACAGCTACGTGCATACCGAGGGTCCCGACCTCCGAGGTGTAGATTGTTGTCTGCTTTATCAACCCAGTCTCTTTCGTCTGCAGGGCATTGAGTCTATAACGGTTCCTTCTGCCGAGTATGGATTGCGTCCTACCCGTGATATACTGCATGTATGGGGGCATCTCACCCGTACGGATTCTCTGCTTCATGTTTTTATGCTCCATTTTCCCAGTAGGGCAGGAGATAGCAAGAGCAGTACGCAGAACCGCATGTTGGCGGCAGAGACACTCTGTATGGCTCTAGATAAGCTGCAAGGGCAGCGTGTTCTGGTGATGGGTGACTTCAATGCAGAGCCTGGCGATCCTGTCTTCCGACCCATCCAGCAACGCCTTGTCAGTCTGATTCCTCAGAAACGCAAGGAATTGAAGAAGGCGCAGGGTACCTATTGCTATCAGGGGCTTTGGGGCTTTATCGACCACATGCTGGTCTCACCCTCTATGCTGGATTGTTGTGAGCCTCGTGCCCATGTGGCTAATTTCCCGTTTCTCCTGACAGAGAAAGGAGTGCCTTGGCGAACATTCCAAGGTCCTGCTTACAAAGGCGGATACTCAGACCATCTGCCTTTGTTCGTTGAAATCAGATAGAAGTTATTCGGTAGGGATTCAGCTTATTTCAGCAGCTTTGTTATCTGCTTTTCTGTAGCTTCCGGACAGATAGTACGTAGCTGCTGGCATATAAGTTCAAAGGATTCCTGGGGCGAGCGGTCGCATTGGCAGGCATCCTTGCCGTGTAGTAGTTCAGGTGTTGTAAGCAAAGACCATCCCCAGCCATAGTTACGGCCATGGCGGTCTGTGGGATAGACAAAATCCTCTGTTACGATGCGTGTTGCCATCTGCAGTCGGGTAACATAGCCGTCAAATTTGCTACGCATCTTGGGGCCGTCAAAGCCGCAGGCTGCACGTAATTGACGGGTGATGAGGCTCTTGTTGGCTTCCAGGGTCAGAAGGATGGTCTCTTCTATGCTTCCTTCCGTAGGAGCCGGACGGGTACTGCGACGGTAGTTGCAGAAGTGTGGCCACCACTCCCGGCTGATAAAGCCAGCTTTGCCTGCAAAGAACTTGCCATAGACATGTCCGCCTTCTGTAATGATTTCGCCTTTCCATTTCCATAGAGGCCAGTCCCAGCCCCCGTCTGGTAAGGCAACATATCTGCATTCCTCGTCAACCATCTCTTCGGCCGAGAATCCCCTGATACCACTGTCCAGTAGAGGCAGGAAGCCTATCTGCCCAATCAGCTCAATCAGTTGTGCACTATTGTATATCTTTTGCTTTGACATATTCTTTGAAAGGTTATTGATTATTGGGTTTTCTAACCACTAACCGCTAACCGCTAATCTCTAACCGCTAACCCCTAACCCCTAACCCCTAACCGCTAATCAGTTCTTCCACAATCTTGGGGAAGTATTCCATCTCCAGCTGGTGTTCTTTTGCTGCAATATCATCAACAGAGTCGGTTGGAAGGATGGCAACCTTGTATTGGGCAATTATCTCGCCTGAATCACAGACGGGAGTAACGTAGTGAACGGTCATACCTGTCTCTGTCTCACCTGCGGCCTTGACTGCCTCGTGTACGTGGTGTCCCCACATACCTTTTCCACCGTATTTGGGTAAAAGGGCAGGGTGTAGGTTGATGATGCAACGTGGAAATGCGTTTACCAGATAGAGGGGAATCAGCGGCAGGAATCCAGCCAGGACAATGAAGTCGATGACGTGTTTCTGCAACAGGGGCAGCATCACTTCTGGATTGTTCAGTTCCTCCTTTGTGACAACAGCTGTAGGGACGCCCATTTTTTCTGCTCTCACCAAAGCATAGGCATCGGGTTTGTTGCTGACGACCAAAGTGCATTGGGCAACGTCAGAATGTTCGAAGTGGCGAATCAGATTCTCGCAGTTCGAGCCGCTGCCAGAAACAAAGATGGCTATGTGCGTAAGTCTCATGTTTCTCTTTTTCTTTAGGTAAGTTGTTGCAAAGTTATGAAAAAAAAGAAAAGAATGGTTGGTTTTTCGGAAATAATGCATACTTTTGTATTTCATTAGAATTTTCTCAACTATAAAAAAGCTTGTTTATGAAACTAAAAAAACTGATGCATCAATTGTTGGAGAACAAATTTTACTGCCTGTTGGGAATAGCGGTCCTAGGCCTTGTAGCCTTTCGTAACTGGCCGACACAGGTAACAGCCCAAGCCCCTAAGACTATTAAGGGCGGTTGGCGTCTTGTTTGGCACGATGAATTTGACGAAGATGGAAGTCTGGATTCCGAGAAGTGGGACTTCGAGAAAGGCTTCGTCCGTAACTATGAAGAACAATGGTACACTCCTGAGAATGCTTTTCAGCGCGATGGTAAACTGGTGATTGAGGCCCGCAAGGCTGCATTCCCATGTCCTGCTTACAGAGAGGATGAGTCAAACTGGCGCACCAGTCGTGAGTGGGTAGAGTGGACCAGTGCCTCCGTTATAACCAAGGGTAAGTACTCTTTTCTGTATGGTAGGGTAGAGGTTTGTGCTCGTATCCCCGTCTGTAAGGGAGCCTGGCCAGCCATATGGCTTTTGGGAAGTGATCTTCCCTGGCCTGCAAACGGAGAGGTAGATATGCTAGAGTATTATCAGTACCAAGGTAAGCCTACCATTCTGGCCAATGCATGCTGGGCCGGGGATACCGAGGAAGATACCCAGTGGGATTCCTCTTATACACCCCTTACTCATTTTACAGACCGTGACCCGGCATGGGCAACACGTTTCCATGTATGGCGAATGGATTGGGATGCGGATTACATCCGTCTTTATCTTGACGATGAGTTGCTGAATCAGGTTGATTTGAAGCGCACCATCAACGGAAAGGCTCGCGGAACGGGTATCAATCCCTTCCATAGTCCGCAGTATCTGCTGCTCAATCTGGCACTTGATACACGCGTCAAACAGTTCAATCCGGCTGACTTCCCCATGCGCTACGAGATTGATTATGTGCGCGTGTACCAGAAGTAGGGTGAAAAAGGTGGAAAATTTTTGTAGCAAATCGGTGGCTACTTGCGTCATAAGAACGGAAATAACATAGCGCTATGGATATTAAGGAACAAGAGTTCTCGCGGATGGTCAGAGAGAATAAGAGCACTATATATACAGTGTGCTATATGTTCTCTAATGATGCAGACGAGGTGAGCGACCTTTTTCAGGAGACGCTCATCAATCTGTGGAAAGGCTTCGAGTCTTTCCGCAACGAGAGTAAGCTGAGCACATGGATTTACCGTGTAGCCATGAATACCTGTATCTCTGCCGACCGCAAGAAGCGCAGACAGGGTAGCAAAGTGCCTCTGTCTATGAATATTAACCTCTATGACGACGAGGATCACGAGACCAAGCAGGTCCGCCTGTTGCACGAACGCATTCAGCGGCTCGACCTTATAGACCGTGCCTTGGTGATGATGTGGCTGGAAGGTATGAGCTACGAGGAGATTGCCGATGTAGTGGGAATCAGTGTCAAGAACGTGGGTGTGAAACTTGTCCGTGTTAAAGAAAAATTGAAACAAAGATAAACTATGGAAGAAATGAACTTTGAAGAGATGCGTAATCAGATTGCGCTGCTCAAACAAAAACTAGACCATCAGGAAATTGTCAATGATCATCTCCTCCGTGAAACCATGCGTGCCAGGGTTACAGCTATCAATAAAACAAAGATTCTGTCTTTTGCCTGTGCTGCCTTCTGTATCCTGTTGTATCCGTTATTGTCTATGTCGGGAGCACTTGGCAATGCCTTTGTAATAGTAACCTGCGTTATGATGCTGTTCTGTGTTTTTGCAACGTACTATATACACAGACCCGTTGACCGTATGAATCTGATGACAGAGGACCTGGCAACTGTAGCCAAGGTTATGGCTAAGTTTCGCAAGCAGTACAACCAGTGGCTGTACTATGTTACCCCCTCGTTGCTAATTCCCTGGCTTACCTGGGTTGTTTATGAGTTTGCATGGAAGAATGCACCAGACGGTATGAACCATTGGCTGATGGCACTACCACTGCTTGTGGGAGCTGTCATAGGTCTGCTCATAGGTTACTACATGCACAGGAATACTGTGAATGCAGCTCAGAAGATCATAGACCAAATAGAAGAAGGAAAATAATTAAAGGCTGTAATGCCTGTTGCGCAGGACGGCATCCAGTATGGTTATGGCCGCCATTGCCTCAACAATGGGGACAGCACGTGGTAGAACGCAAGGGTCGTGTCTGCCACGTGCTGTCAGTTTTGCGGCTTCTCCGTCCTTTGTCACCGTGTCTTGTTCCATTAATAGGGTAGCTACGGGCTTAAAGGCTACACGGAAGTAAATGTCCTCTCCGTTGGATATGCCACCCTGAATACCGCCGCTGTTGTTGGTTGCAAAGCCCACCTTGCCGTCGGGGAGGGGAATCATTACGTCGTTCTGCTGGCTGCCGCGTGCCGTAACACCGGCAAAGCCCTGTCCGTACTCAAAGCCTTTGACAGCGTTTATGCTCAACATGGCATGACCTAAGAGGGCATGCAGCTTGTCAAAGGCAGGTTCGCCCAGTCCTACGGGGCAACCTTTTATAACGCAACAGATAACACCGCCTATGGTGTCGCCCTGAGCTTTCATCTCTGTTATTAGGTCAGCCATCTTCTGGGCGTAGGCAGAGTCAGGGCAACGCACATCGTTCGTCTCTGTCAGCGTTAGGTCGTAATCCTTGTATGTTCCGGGTAGAATGATATCGCCCACCTGCTGAGTATAAGCCTGAATGCTGATACCCATCTGTCTTAGTGCCAGCTTGGCAAAGGCACCTCCTACAACACGGCTGATAGTCTCACGAGCCGAGCTACGTCCGCCGCCACGGTGGTCGCGGATGCCGTATTTCTGCGTGTAGGTATAGTCGGCGTGGCTGGGACGATATACATTTCGCATATTCTCGTAATCCTGGCTGTGTTGATTGGTGTTACGCACCAGATAGCCTATGGGCTGGCCGGTGGTCTTACCCTCGAAGATGCCGCTCAACAGCTCTACCTTGTCAGCCTCGTTGCGTGCTGTAGTCAGCTTACTCTGCCCAGGGCGCCGGCGGTCCAGCTCATGCTGTATGAAGTCCTCGTCCACCGCAATGCCTGCCGGCATGCCGTCTATCACACCACCTACGGCTGCTCCGTGGCTCTCGCCAAAGGTGGTTATGCGAAATATCTGTCCGAAAGTGTTCACAATTATAATTATGAATTATGAATTAAGAATTATGAATTGCCACAACTGCCGCAGCCACTGTCGCATCCTCCGCAGTCACTGCCGCAACCACCGCTACAGCCGCCACATCCTCCGCTGCAACCGCCACCGGTCAGAACGTTCAGGGCATCCTGAATCTCCTGATTGGTAGCTTCGCGGCTCTCAATCACCTTGCCTACAAAGTTCAGTTCCTTGCCAGCCAGAGGGTGGTTCAGGTCAACGGTGATCTCCTTTTCTGTAATCTCTGTGATGGTACCGTTAAAGCGCTCGCCATCGGCGTTCTGCAGGGGTACTACGGCACCCTCATAGATGTAACGCTTATCAATCTTGCCGTTTATCATGAAGATGCTGGCGGGTACCTTCTGAACAGCCTCAGGTACAAAGGGGCCGTAAGCCTCTTCTGTGCTCAGCTTGATGTCGAATTCAGCTCCGGGAGCCAGGGGCGCAATCTGTGCCTCGAAGGCATCCAGTGTCATGCCCAATGCCGAGATAAACTGGAAGGGGCGCTCTTCTGTTGCCTCTTCAATAAGTTCGCGTTCATTCCCCTGCATAGGGGCAAATAGCTTGTAAGCTACGGTAATGTATTTGTTTTCTGTCATATCCTTTTAATAATCTTATCATATAAAACCGCTGCAAAGGTACGAAAATTTCGATTAAGAGAGAGCATAATAAATTTATTTATTCTGCCGAGCATGAGAAATTTATCCAATAAGCGAGAGATTAATGAAAGAAAAACTCTTTTTTATTTCGTCATCCAAGCGGAAGTAATTTCACCGAAGCTAAAGTTACGGGGGTCACCCCATGCCTTTTCCTTTGTTGATTACATAGATGCCGGCAGTAGTCAGAGTGGCAGCTACGGCATAGTTCCATACAAATACCTCATGTAGACACAGGCAGGAGGTGGCGGCACCCACAACGGGTATCAGCGAGTTCCAAATGGCTATTTTGCCCACAGGGTTGCACGTAAGCAGTTTGTTATACAGCGTAAAGCCAATGGTAGAGATACCTATCAGCATCAGAAGGTAAAAGAGTCCCGTGATGGTAACATGAGGCAATGTGCCACCCATCATCAAGCCAGGTATCACCAACAAGACTCCGCCAATGCCAAGGCTGTAGCCCGTTCCTACAAACACGTCCACTCGTTTGCCTACACCCCTTGTCATCAGGCCTGCACAGGCACCACACAGCGCATTTAGGATAATCATGCCGTCGCCAAGCATGGTAAACGAACCGCTCTTCTCACCGCTCAGATTTAGCGCAAGGATACCCGCAAAACCAATGGTGCAACCTGTCACCTTTCTGAGCGTCAGCTTGTCGCTCTTGAAGAACATGCAGGCCAGGATAACCAACACAAACACACTCAGGGAGTTCAGGATGGCAGCCCTGCTGCCCTGACTGTGCGACAATCCTATATAGAAACACGCATAGTGCAGTGTTGTATTCAACAACGTGAATGCCAACAGAAACAAGCCGCTCCCCCAGATATTGGATTTAGCCGCTTCCTTCAGGTCAAACGATCGATGTGCCATACGGGCGACAAAAAGGATGATGAGTCCCGATATAAAAAAGCGTATACCGGCAAACAGTATCTTATTGCCCGTCATCTCTGACGTAATCTCAAACTCAGCGAATCCAAGCTTGATAAACGGATAGGCCCATCCCCACAGAAATGCTGCAGTAAAAGCAAAGACTGCGGCCCATACAGGTCGCTGAAAGATACTGCTATTTGTGCTATGCATTCTGAACATCATTCGTAATGCCTTATTCTTACCTCTATGCCACTGCCCTTCAATTGCAATGGGATTCCTTTGACATCTGTCTGTCCGTAATGATAGGGGAATAGCACCTTGGACTTGACCGTTTTTGCAGCCTTGACCAGTTGTTCCGGCGTCATCGTATAAGGTTGGTTGCAAGGCATAAAGGCGATGTCGATGTCCTTGATGTCTTGCATCTCTGGGATGTCCTCGGTATCGCCGGCAATGTAGATGCGAAGCCCGTCTATGGTGATGATATAGCCATTGTCGCGACCCTTCGGGTGGAACTGCGTACGGTCTTCTGATATGTTATAGGCAGGTACAGCCTCAACTTGAATGTCATTGACCATTGAGCATTGACCATTGAGCATTATTTGGCCGTAGCCTAACATCTCAGCACAACGTTTGTTGGTAATCAACTGCGTCTTATCGCCAGTCAATTGTTTGATGGCCTCCTTGTCGAAGTGATCGCCGTGCTCGTGTGTCACAAAGAGATAGTCAGCCTTCGGCATCGCGGTGTAGTCAATTGTCTTATTGCCAAGCTTCGTTACAGGGTCAATCTCTATCTCACGACCGTCATACTCAATGCGGATGCTGGCATGAACTAATGCATTGAATTTCACTGTCTTTCCACTTTTAGTCTTGAACACATCCACCTCGTAGATGTCAGTCGTGACTGGCATTTGAGCCTCTTTCCACGCAAGGATACCTCCTTTCAGGTTCACCGCCTTATAACCTTCCGCAGACAGTCTCCCTGCTGCGCTTGCAGAGCGACGCCCGCTTCTGCAATACACAGCAATTGTTCTGTCAGCAGGCAGCACCTCTTTTGCCTGTTCCATGAAGTCGCTTTGTGCCTGGTCAATATTGAGGGCTCCTTCCAGGTGACCATCCCCGAACTCATCAGCTGTGCGCACATCCAGTACCACGACGTTTGGGTCATTCATCAATTCTGCGAATCCCTTCACGTCCGTGTTTTCATAATTCGCCTGACCGCAAGCCGTTGTCAGCCCTAATGCTGCCCAAAAACAGGTAAGAATTTTCTTCATATTCATCCGATTTTCATGTTTTAATCATCTGCTTCACTGCCAATTCTCATTAGTCAAGTGCAAAGATAGGAAGAAAAATGGAGAATTCAAAAAAAATGAGTTTTGATAGAAAAAACATCTAGTATTAGAATGAAGAAAAAAGTATGAATAATGCAAAAAAAACGTTTTACTTTTAGGTATCAGAAAATATTCGCTATCTTTGCAGACGAATGTTTTGTTTTCGTTAATCAGACTGGAAAGACCATGAAGAAATTGTTTTTATCGCTGCTGACGCTGATTGCCGTTAGTGCAATTGCGCAGGATAGGGTTTCTCTGATCAGGGAGAAACTGATGAATCGTGACCAGAGTTCGGTTATTGTTGCTTCGCATCGGGGCGATTGGCGTAACTTCCCGGAGAACTCGCTGGAAGCCATCGATAATGCCATTAAGATGGGTGTGGACATTGTAGAATTGGATGTGCAGCGCACAAAGGACGGACAGCTAATCCTGATGCACGACGCTACGCTAAACCGGACAACAACGGGCAAAGGAGCCATTGCTGATACTACGCTGGCTTACATCAAGACGCTGAAGCTGAAGAACGGATGCGCCATCCGCACCATCCATAATGTGCCAACGCTGGAGGAGGCACTGCTGCGTGCCAAGGGTAAGGTGATGCTGAACCTAGATAAGGCTGACCGATACTTCGAACAGGTTTATGAACTGATGAAGAAAACAGGAACCACGAAGCAGATTGTTATGAAGGGTACTTCTTCTGCCGAAAAGGTAAAGGAACTGTATGGTGACTACCTGAAGGATGTTATCTATATGCCCATCGTAAATCTTGACAACAAGAATGCTGAGGAGCAGATTGAACAGTTTATCTGCGATATGCAACCTGTGGCCTTTGAGCTATTGTATAAACTGGATTCCAATCCTCTTCCCAAAAAGTTGAAGGAAACCATGAAGGGACGTTCTCTTATCTGGTATAATACCCTCTGGGATACGATGGCTGGCGGACATGATGATGATGCTTCGCTGAAGGATTTAGATAATGGATATGGATATCTGATAGATGTGCTGGGGGCAAGAATTATCCAGACGGATCGTCCGCAGTTCTTGCTGGATTATCTGCGTTCAAGGAATCTTCATGACTAAAAAGGGGGGGGGATGGAAAAACGTATTTTTTTTGTGCTGATTGTCATCTTATTGCTGGCCCTTGAGGTCAGTGCGCGTACGGTATCTGTTGCGAAGTTTGGGGCACGTCCTGATGACGGAAAGTCTGATACGGAGGCGCTGAGGCGTGCTGCTGCCTATTGCCGTAAGCATCCGCAGACAACGCTTTTCTTTCCTGCCGGTACGTACCAGTTGGATGACCCAATGGCCATCGACATAGAGCGACGGGCCATCAGCGGAGCCTTGGGTAGGGGCCTTGAGGTGCAATGGGCACTTTTTCAGCCGCAGAAGCCTTACGTTACAGGCCTGGATTTTACGGGTTGTGAAGACCTCGCCATTGAGGCAAAAGGTGCACGACTCGAGGTGGAAGGCTGGATGCAGGTGCTCTCCTTTGTTGGTTGTAAAGGGGTAAAAATGACCGGCATGGAAATCACTTATCGTCGCCCTGCTGCCACAGAGGGCAAGGTGGTTCGCACATCAGAAAGGGACTTCGACATAGAGTACGACTCTGCGCTGTATACCTACATTGACAGCATTGTGCAGGGGCGCTATTACTTCTACAGCAGCGAACGCAGGCATTTCTACTACGGAGGCATACAGGAAGCAACACTGCTACGGCCGGGGCTAGTACGCATATCATCGAAGGTCCATCCACCTGTGGGCGACGTTTTTGTAATTCGCTACGGCGGACATTACCGTCCGTGCGTGATGCTGCGCGAATCGGAGGATATAACCCTGCGGGGCCTTTCCATCAGAAGCTATCCCGGTATGGGTGTGGTGGGACACTTGTGCCACGATATTCTGATAGACAGCCTGAACGTCATTCCTGAAGAAGGCCGCGTCAGCTCGACATCCACAGATGCCACGCACTTCACATCATGCAGCGGCGACCTGACCATCAGCCATTCCACCTTCGCAGGGAATGGCGACGACTGCACGAATATTCACAACTACTTTTGGCATATCAAACCTGATGCATCGGACCTCAGCCGAATAGAGGTGCATGTGGAGGGGGCCGACCTGCACGCTCAGGCACTGGATTATCCTTTGGTAGGAGATACCCTTATTCTGCTGAACTGCAGGACGATGCAGGAGGTGGAACGATACGTTACCCGTGCATGTGATGTGGATACTGAGGGGTGGTGTGTAAATGTTACCCTGGATCATCCGTTGTCCACGGCTGATTGCAAGCAACTGCTGATGTACAACTACTCGCGTTTCCCACGTGTACAGATACTGGACAATGTTGTGGACTATAACAATGGCAGGGCTTTCCTCTTGAAGGCTCGCGATGTGGCGGTACGCGGCAACCGCGTAGGCCGCAGCACCCTATCGGCCATCAAGCTGGGTGCCGAGCTGAGTTGGCACGAGGCAGGCCCCGTAGAGCATGTGGTGGTAGAGGATAATGATATCCGGGGTGCAGGAACGGACAACGGCTACCGTGCTACAGGCGTTATGGTCACTACTGAGTCGCCCGAGACGCCACCTTATGTAAACAGCCATATCCTAATACGTAACAACCGCATAGAGGGCAGCCATCCCGTGGCCATCTTGCTGCATGATTCTCAGAACGTGGAGATCTGCGGCAATACCTTTGTGAAAGGGCATGTGATCCAGCAGCTCCACTGTCGTGAAGTGTATCTGGGAGACAATAATTACCAGTAGGAAACGGTGTGCAGGGCAAGCGATAATTAGACATTGTTTTGTCCGAAAAGATATACAATTGTTACCTGATAGGCAGAAATATCCTGTATATTGTTGCAAATGAGCAACTTTTTGCTTAATTTTGCCCCCTCATTAAAATAAGGTAAGGAGAAAGCAATATGAAACATCAACTGAGGAGTGCTGTTTGTACCGAGGGACGTCGTATGGCTGGTGCCCGTGCCCTGTGGGTGGCAAACGGTATGAAACGTGAACAGTTTGGCAAACCTATCATAGCCATAGTGAACTCATTTACACAGTTTGTGCCTGGCCATACCCATCTGCATGAGATTGGTCAGATTGTGAAGGCTGAGATTGAGAAACTGGGATGCTATGCTGCTGAGTTCAATACCATTGCCGTGGACGACGGTATTGCCATGGGACATGATGGTATGCTGTACTCACTGCCCTCACGCGACATTATCGCAGACTCTGTTGAGTATATGGTGAATGCACATAAAGCAGATGCTATGGTGTGCATCAGTAACTGCGACAAAGTTACGCCTGGTATGCTGATGGCTGCCATGCGACTGAATATCCCTGCCGTCTTTGTGAGCGGCGGACCAATGGAGGCCGGTAAGGTGAACGGAGAGAATGCCGACCTGATTACGGCTATGATTAAGGGTGGTGACCCCACCGTCAGCGACGAGGAACTGGAAGTTGTAGAACATAGTGCCTGCCCCGGTTGTGGTGCCTGCTCTGGTATGTTCACGGCCAACTCTATGAACTCCTTGACAGAGGCTTTGGGCTTCTCGCTGCCTGGCAACGGAAGTATCCTGGCAACGCACGTTAACCGTGTGCAGTTGTTTAAGGATGCAGCCAAGCTGATTGTGAAGAATGCCTTTGCCTATTACGAGGATGGTGACGACTCTGTTCTTCCTCGTTCTATCGCTACCCGTCAGGCCTTCCTGAATGCCATGACCTTGGATATTGCTATGGGGGCCTCTACCAATACGGTGCTGCACCTGCTAGCTGTTGCTCAGGAGGGTGGTGTGGACTTTAAGATGAGTGATATTGATGCCCTCTCACGTAAGGTGCCTTTCCTATGCAAGTTGGCTCCCAACTGGCAGAAGTACTCTATCCAAGAGGAGAACCGTGCAGGTGGTATCCTGGGTATCCTGGGCGAGTTGGCTAAGGGCAATCTGTTGGATTTGACCTGCAAGCGTGTAAATGGTGCGACCCTGGGCGAGGACATTAAGAAGTACTCTATTACGGGTGATACCATTGATCCGGAGGCTGACCGTATCTACCACAGTGCTCCTGCCGGCAAGTTCTCTACCAAGATGGGCTCACAGGATACCCGTTGGGAAAGCTTGGATACCGACCGTGCAAACGGATGTATCCGTGATATAGAACATGCCTACACCAAGGATGGCGGTATGGCTGTCCTCTTTGGAAATATTGCTCAGGACGGCTGCGTAGTGAAGACTGCCGGTGTAGCTCCTGAGTTGTGGCACTTTGAGGGTCCTGCCGTTTGCTTCGACTCTCAGGAGGATGCCTGCGAGGGAATCCTTGGCGGTAAAGTTAAGAAGGGCGATTGCGTGGTGATTACACACGAGGGTCCCAAGGGTGGTCCTGGTATGCAGGAGATGCTCTATCCTACATCATACATCAAGAGTATGCACATGGGTAAGGAATGTGCCCTGATTACAGACGGTCGTTTCTCTGGCGGTACCAGCGGTTTGAGTATTGGTCATATCTCGCCCGAGGCTGCCAGTGGTGGTAACATAGGCAAGATCAAGGATGGTGACATCATCGTCATTGACATCCCCTCTCGTTCCATCAA